>JAEEGJ010011718.1_pt1 | contig 22097 bp, 19 predicted proteins | sample 8958761 | NCBI WGS metagenome assembly JAEEGJ01 (sample SAMN16246546, study PRJNA631951) | gut metagenome | biome: gut microbiome; feature: rumen; material: RS-attached | host: Bos | place: Iran: Karaj | collected 2018-10 | reverse complement strand
GATGTCGAGGTCGAACCTTGACAGGTTCGCCAGCTTCAATTCATTCATGAGTTTTTCCCGTTCCGCAAACTCACCGTCGGTGTTGTATTCTGCGGGCCAGTAGTCGGTTATCACACCGCTTTCGCTGTTGTAGTATTTGACGCCACTTAACACACACAGATCCTCATCCATGCCGCAATCTATTCCGATCAACAAGTCGCCATAGGGTTCGTCGGCAGATTTTGCGATAGCAGGATACATCGACGAAACCATTCCGCAGTTTTCCGAGTAGCAATCGCCCAGTTTCAGGTCCCAGTCGGTGACCAAGACGGGTCCTAAATCGGATGCCGTATAGAACTTTTTCAGATAGAGTTTATCGCCAATTGCAACGGTGTAATACAAGGCATCTTCCTCGACGAAGGTGGCGTTGACCACGCGATCCTTTTCGATCACCATGGGGACGAAGGTGTTGTCTGTGGAATTGTAGAAAGTCAGCTTTCCGTTATCGATGATGGCCATATCACTGCCACGCATGGAGTATTGTTTCTCTCTTGGCTTCAATGGCTCGACCGGATTGACATAATAAACTTCGGCATCAGAAGCCAACGAAGAAGTCGCGCCTTGAGGATCGATGATCTTGATGCAATAACGGGTCGCGTTCCATTCAGCATCGTATTCCGGGTCGCTTTCCGGTCTGGGTTCTCCTCCGACATAGACCAAGGAGCCATCGGCGAGCCATTCGGGAGATAGGGTCCGCATATCCGAATCTTGCAGCAACGTTTGATGCTGGCCGTCGCTGTCGGCAACACAGTATCGTCCATAACCTCCTTCTACCTCATAGGTATATTCATACACAATCTTCTTTCCATCCTGACTCATCTTTACCGGAAGGTACTCCACGTCTCCCCAAGCAAACTGGTCATGGTTATCGCTACGGATATCGATTTGATCGTTAAGGCACACTTTGCCTTCAGGAGCCACATAATAGAACTTCTCCTGTTCGCTATAGAAATGGTCTTGTGCAATGCTTAATTGATAGACAAGTTCATATTCCTCAAACGTCAAGACTTTTTTGGTGCCAGAAGCAATATTGAAGGCCTCTGCATAGATAGGATCGTCATCCTCGAAGCTGCCCCGCATCAAATAGAGGTTTTCCAAAGCTTCATCCAAGAACATACCCTCGGCACCCGTTCCGTACACCACATCCGTAATCTGATCCAACGTCAGCTTCCAATTGGCGCATACCTTGGGTTGCGGATGGGATTCCGTAAGATCGAGAGACTTCAGCGTCAAGGCTTGCTGATGGGCTGCCGTATAGAACAGATGGTCGCTTTTGTCGAATAAGACGTTGACCACGCTGTCGGTTTCGGCTTCATACGGCGTCAGCTTCTGTTTTGCATGGTTGTAGAATTGCATCTGTCCGTGACTGATGATCACGAGGTCGACACGAGGGGTGGTGCGGTCGCAGCTCATGACGCCCAGTGCCATTGCTACGATGAGAAAGTAAAGTGTTTTTTTCATAGTGGTCGATTATTTAATGTAGAACTGATTGTTTGACTTGGAAGTCGCCGCAATGGGCGATAATCTCGACATGTCCGTCGGGATAGATCCGTTTGATGCAATGGGTGCGGTAATGCCAGTTGGCATCGTAATCGGGATCATCAGGCGAGAGTGGCTCTTCACCGACATAGACCAACGAGCCGTCATCAAGCCATTTCGCGTTGAATCCCGTGCAGTCGGTATCCTCAAGCGGCATCTGGAAAGTGCCGTCGTAGCTGGAGACCGCCAAGATGCCGTGCGGGTAGTCGCCCCACTCCAAGATGGCCCTATAAAGCACCTTCGAGTTGTCGGGGGCCGACGAGATGTAGTTGAATTCACGATCCGAAGCATATTCGGGGTCAGACACATATTGGCTGAAATCAATCTTATTGGTCAAGCATACAGGATCGCCATCCTTAAACCAATATTGTCCGTTCTCGTCATGAAGGAACTCCGCAAACTCATCGGCGGTGCTCACATATTGGTAGTTTTCCCCCATTTCTTCCTGGTCATCAGAGATATAGACGGGTTCTGTCTCTTGCCAAGTATCATAGTCCCAGTCGGTGATTTGTCCGTTGTCCATGTTATACAGCTTCTGTTCCCTAAAATCATAGCCATCCCAACTGAAATCGTGATGCAATCCCAGCATGCGACGACTGGCATAATACTCCAACGGTGAGACTGTGCCATAGGTCTCGGTGACGCATTTCTCGTATTCCACGCCCCAGTCGGCCAACTGCTCGGGTTGAGGGTTGGCTTCCGTCAGGTTGACGCGTTTCAGCACAATGCCCTTTCCGGCAGGCACGCAGTAATACAGGCAATCGTCTGGGGTGAAGACGCAATTCACCACGCTGTCGGTTTCGGCAACATAGGGAATCGAAGTGGCCGTCTTTGTGTCGTAGAAATGTAACTTGCCGTTATCGAGCATGACCATGTCGCACTGCGAGAGGTCGACAGGTTGTGCGGCAACAGAATCCCCGTACACATTCACATTGACGGAGACTTCCACGCTATCGACATTCGTCGTAATGCTGTTCGGGTCGGGTTTGATGGTAATGTTGCAGCCGACAAGGCCCATCGCCAGCATGACAAGCAGAAAATAGAATTGTCTTTTCATCTTGTTATGAGTTTCAGTGATTATTTCTCCAAATGCATACGAATCCTAGAGGCGAGGATGTCGACCACCACGGGGCTGGAGCCGCGCGGCAGGATGATGTCGGCAGTGCGCTTGGTGGGTTCGATGAACTGTTGGTGCATAGGCTTCACAAAGGTCTGGTAGTGGCGCAGCACATCCTCCCAGGTACGGCCACGCTCGGCGATGTCGCGGCGGATGATACGCATCAGGCGCTCGTCACCGTCGGTGTCGACAAACACCTTGATGTCCATGCGCTTGCGCAGCTCCTCGTTGACCAGTACCATGATGCCTTCCACGATGATGACCTCGGTGGGATGTACATAGATGACCTCCTGCGAACGAGCGCAGGTGACATAGGTATAGATGGGCATGGGGATGGTCTCGCCGTTTTTGAGGCGGTCGAGATGGTCGATGAGCAGGTCCCACTCGATGGCATCGGGATGGTCAAAGTTGATCTGCTTCTTCTGCTCCGGCGTCTTATCACCGTTGTCATAGTAATAAGCATCCTGCGAAATGACTGATACAGAGTTTTCTGGCAGCTGGCTGACCAGCTCCTTGACGACGGTGGTCTTCCCTGAGCCCGAGCCGCCTGCGATTCCAATGACTAACATAATTCGAAGTTTTGGTTATTGAGCTTGTCGAAATAAGATGGCACAAAGATAGGAATAATTTAATTCAGAATGCGGAATACAGAATGCGGAATGGAAAAAAACAACCTATTGCATTCGTTTTTTCAGTAGTTTTGCCGAAAATTACAAAGCCAAAAGAATGAAAACAATGCACAAATTCGCAGGTTTATTCCTACTTGCCGCCGTTTTGGGCTTGTGTAACTGCGGTCCCAAACTGCCTGAACTTCCCGTTGAAAATGTCAAGCCTTATTTCGCCGATGCTGCAAAGACCAAGGCCATCGACACGGCCTTCTACGAAGTCAAAGACGCCAAAGGCGTCAAGTTGGGCACGGTATTGTATTCCTCGCCTTACTCCGACAACATAAAAGGCTTCAACGGTCCCACGCCTCTGTTGATTGCCTTGGATGCCGAAGGGCGCATCAAGAACGTCGTCCTCTTGGACAACCAGGAAACGCCCAACTTCGCGCAGCGCGTCGTTGACGGTGGCCTGTACGAAGCTTGGAACAGTCTCACCGTCGACGAAGCCCTCGCCAAGGAAGTGGACGCCGTCAGCGGTGCCACCTACACCTCCAAGGGTGTGAAAAACAGCCTTGTCGCGCGACTGAAGGCATACCAGAAACAGGTGAAATGATAATTGTAGTGACGTGCCATGGCGCGTCTCTACGATTTTGGTATGGTATTTGTAATTCATAGGTCAACATCAAAATGATATTGACTATGAAAAAGACCATGTTAGCGCTGTGCCTCCTCTTCGTGCTGTCGATGACGGCCGAGGCACAAATCCGCCCACCTCATCACCGCTATCGCCACCACCCCAGAAGAACGGTGGTGGAACCTCGTGACAATCGTGCGCCTCGCCTCTATAATCCCGTCGGAGAGTTCCGTTTCCATGTGTATGGCGAATTGGGCGACGACGACTTAGGTGCCATCATCATGCACGAAATCCCCTACCACTTCAGCGTAGGCGGCATGGCCGAGTACCAATTAGGCTACCTCTCCAACATCGGTGTAGGCGCAGAATACTATGCCACCTACGGCGAGCACTGCGACCTGTTCTACAACATGCAGGAGACCTACCTCCAAACGCTGCCCATCTATGCCAACCTGAAACTCCAATTGCCCAACTCGCCCATCAGCCCCTTCATCGAAGGACGTATCGGCTATTCGTTGCCTTTGGGCAGGGTGACCTGCAACGACCCTGAAGGCGTTTATCACTACCAATCCATGGGATTGTACACGGGTGGTGCCATCGGTCTCAAAATCTACCGCACCTACCTCAGCTTCGGCATGTCGACCATCGACGTGGTGGATGCCGACCTCGGTATCAACAGTCCGAGGATGGACGTCATCACCGACTACTACGTGCGGCTGTCGGTCGCATTTTGACCTAAAAAAACAATATGGGATATAAATGGGTAGAGACGGTGTGCACACCGTCTCTACTGTTTTTATTCGTCGGAATCGTCGTCTGTTGAGACGGTGCATGCACCGTCTCTACCTTCTAGGATAATGACGATTTCGCCTTTGATTTCTTTCTTTGAGAAATGTTCGATCACCTCGGCTAAAGTGCCTCGTGCGTTTTCCTCGTGGATCTTGGTCAGCTCGCGTGAGACGCAGACCTTACGCTCAGGGCCGCAGACCTCAGCCAGCTGCTGCAAGGTCTTCAGCAGGCGGAAAGGCGATTCATAAAGGATAGTCGTATAAGGGTATTCCGCCACGGCCTGCAGCTTGGTCTGACGGCCTTTCTTGTGCGGCAAGAAGCCCTCGAAGATGAACTTCTCGGCCGGCAGGCCCGAATTGACCAAGGCGGGCACAAAAGCCGTAGGGCCAGGCAGGCACTCCACCTCGATGCCGCGCTTGACGCACTCGCGCACCAACAGGAAGCCTGGGTCGGAGATGGCAGGCGTGCCTGCATCAGTCACCAAGGCCAAGGTCTCCCCTGCCTCGATGCGTTCGGCAATGCGTTCCACCACCTGATGCTCGTTGCGGATGTGGAAGGCCGTCATCGGCTTGCTGATGTCGAGATGACGCAACAGGTTGCCCGACGTGCGGGTGTCCTCGGCAAGGATGCCGTCCACCTCCTTCAAGATGCGGATAGCACGCAAGGTGATGTCCTCAAGGTTGCCGATGGGCGTGGGCACAAGATAGAGCTTCGGCATGGTAGTGATTATTCAAACTTACGGGAAATCAATTCCTTGAGCTTCAAGTAGGCCTCGTTGCTGCTGTTCCACTGCAGCTCGATCTTCAGCTCGTTGAGATAGATCATGGCGCCATTCAAGGTCTTCAAGTCGTTGAGGTTCTCGATGGACTTGTTGTACTTCTCCATGCTGCCGCCAAACAGCTCGTTGACAAACAAAAACTTGTCGTTGATGCCGATCACTGATTTCAGGTCACGAACAGGGTTTTGTTGCAGCTTGGCGGCCAAGGAGTTGTCCTCGCCCATCATCTTCTCACCCAGGGTCTCGCCTGTCGACAGTTCGAAACCGGCGTCGTCCTGCTCGAAGAAATTGGGCATGCCTTCCGACGACTGCTGCTCGATTTCAGCCTTCTCGGCCTTTCTCTCTTCATCCAGTCGCGGCATCACCAATGGGTTGTCCTTCACCAGATCGTCGCCATGCACACGGTCGCGCTCGGGGATTTCCTCCTCGGGAATGGCCTCCATCACATGAACGACTCTACCTTCGGACTGCTCCGTCACCACCTCAGGCTCTTTCTTCTCGGGGATGTCCTCGAAACGGAAGAAGAAACCAAACTCATCGCCCAGCGGCTTGCTCTCTGGTTCGGGTTCAGGCACTGGCTCAGGTTGCACCTCTTCTACCACAGGCACCGGCTCGGGTTCAGGTTCCTCCACCTTGACCGGCTCGGGGTGGAACTCAGCCACGGTTGGGGCTTCCACCACGGGTTCGGGCTCGGGTTGGGGTGTTTCCATAACAGGCGCTGCAGCGGCAGGTTGTTCCTCAACGACGGGGCTTTCTTCTTCGGCAGGTTGGGCTGGTTCTTCCTGCGTCATGCCGCCAAAGAGACCCGCGAGGGCATCGGCATCGAAGGGAAGATCCTCATCGATGCTCTCGTCGCCCACATTGATGGCGCAGAGCTGGTCGTAAAGGGTGTGCGTGCGGTTCATCAGCACGTCCAGGTCGAGGAGTTCTAGGGGTTTCTCGTTTCTTAAAAGGTAGTTGACTTGTTGGTATAACAAACTGATTTCCTGCTTTATAGCAAGCAGTCTCTCTTTTTGGTTCTCGAATTTGTCATTCATATTGGAATAATCTTTATTTTTGCTCTCAAAGAAGGTGCTAAAATACAAATTATCTTAAAACCATTGTCATGTTTCTCGAAAAAGATTCTCACAACAGGTCACAAGGCTGGATTGAAGTCATCTGCGGCTCCATGTTCTCAGGCAAAACGGAAGAGTTGATCCGTCGTTTGAAACGCGCCAAAATCGCCAAATTGAAGGTGGAGATCTTCAAGCCGGGTGTCGACACGCGCTATAGCGAGGAGGACGTGGTGTCGCACAACGCCACGGCCTTGCACTCCATTCCTGTGGAGAGTGCCAGTGAGATCCTTTTCTATGCCAATGACGTGGATGTCATCGGCATCGACGAAGCCCAATTCCTTGACGATGAGTTGCCTAACGTGTGCGAGCAGCTGGCCAACCAAGGCGTGCGCGTCATCATTGCAGGCTTGGACATGGACTTCATGGGCAATCCATTCGGTCCCATGCCCAAGCTGATGGCCATCGCTGAAGACGTCACCAAGGTACACGCCATCTGCGTGCGTTGCGGCAGTCCTGCGCAGTTCTCACATCGTACCATCGCCGGCGACAAATTGGTGGTGTTGGGAGAGACAGAGAGCTACGAACCGCTGTGCCGCTCGTGTTATTTGAAGGCAAGACAAGAAAGGGATAATGGGTTGTCTTCATAGAGACGCAATGCCCTGCGTCTCTACTTGCCGCGCCCCTGGATAACAATCAGAACCGTGTAAATCAAGATTTTGATATCGAGAGCAAGATTCACGTTCTCGATATAAAGCACATCGTATTTCAGGCGCTCGACCATTTCATCCACATTCTCGGCATAGCCATATTTCACCTCGCCCCAGCTGGTGATGCCAGGCTTCACCTTGAGCAACAGGCGGTAATAAGGAGCCTTCTCCATGATCTTGTCGATGAAATACTGACGCTCGGGACGGTAGCCCACCAGCGACATGTCGCCTTTCAGCACCGTCCAGAACTGTGGAATCTCGTCGAGGCGCACCTTGCGCATGAACTTACCGAACTTGGTGATGCGCGGGTCGTCGTCGCTCGACAGCTGTGGCGTGCCACTCGACTCGGCATCGACCCTCATGCTGCGGAACTTCGACATCTTGAAAGGCTTGCCACCTTTGCCAATACGTTCCTGTGCATAGAAGACCGGGCCTTTGGAGGTGGCCTTCACGATGATGGCGCAGGCCAGGAACACTGGCGACAGGATGACGAGAGCCAGGATGGAAGCCACAATGTCGAAAGCACGTTTGACCACCCTTTGCCAAATGGGCATCAGTTCGGGCGTAACCTGCACCAAAGGCGCCTGCCAAATGGCCGACTGCTTGACGGTGCCGAACACCAAGTCCTGCATGGCGGGGATGATCTTCACGTTGGCGTCTGTCGTGTCGACCACCGAAAGCAACACCTTCATCGTCTCCACCTCGGAGCGCTCGATGGCTATGATGACCTCTTCCACATTGTGTTCCTTCACGATTTGTTCAATCTCATGGTAAGAGCCCAAACGCGGGAGATACTCCGCCAGCTTGTATTCCTTCTTGTCGTACACATTGAGGAAACCAATCAGCCGGCGGCCAGAGGGCTTCACCTCCTCTTCAATTTCCTTGAAGATGGCGCAGGCATTGTCGTTGCTACCCACGATAAGCGTGTTGAATCCAATCTTCTTGTTTCGTATCCTCGAAATCACCGAGGTGGTGATGATGACACGCGGAATGTAAGTAATGGTAAACTGAAGTGTAAACAGCGCTATAAACGACTGATAATAAGACTTGTAAGAAGCCACTTCATCATCCAAGATAACCACAAAGAAAAGCACGACAACGCCCAATAAGGTGATGAAGAACGTCTGTCCCAACTCCTTCAGCCTCGACTTTTGGTAGACCTTCTCATAGGCCCCCGTCACAGCATGAAGGATGAGCCAACAGATGGGGATGATGATCACACCCAACCAAAAACTCGGCGTGTTGAACGAATTCGTGATGCGGTCCCAATAGTTGATGTAAAGGTCTTCGTGCGCCTTACGGAAGAAGTAAAACAAGGACCACGCCAGAATGGAAGCCAACCAATCGACGACGAAATAGAGCGTTGCTAACCGTTTCTTGTTCATTGGTTAAAAGTTGCGATAGAGCAGTTTCAGGTTATCGAAATAATAATAGCGCGGCTCGTTGATGGGGTGATACACATGGCCGTATAGAATATCCTGATCGGTAGTCAGGTCGGAAGTAAGGTATAGCTTGAAATAGTTGGAAGTCACATTGTTGTTCATCATCGGGCCGATGTTGATATAGATCTTGTTCCAACGCTGCGGTCTGTCGTGTTGCTTGTCGGTGGGCGTCACCTTCACCAGCGGCATCATCTCCAACTGATAATTCTTAAAATATTGGACGCCAACGAAGAAGGTGTCGTTGCAGTTGTAGTCCATCTCAAGCATGCAATACACACCGTTGGTGCCTTTATAGAAGTCGAACTGATCGGCGGTCATGACGGTGAAATCCATGGTGTCAGGCGGCAGTTCCACCTTGCCCGAGAAGAACGAGTTGGCCGAATGCCATGCCCCACTGCCGGAGAAGCGCACCATGCTCGTGTCGCTTCCGCCATAAGGTTGCAGGGAGTTGGTGTTCTCGAAGTCCTCCATCCAAGCCACGTTGATACCTTCACCGATGGGATAATAGTTCAGCACAGGACTCAAGTTGATGATGCTGTCTTCCACGAGGTTCAGGTCCTTATAGACTCGTGGCATATAGAAGGGGTAATCGTCGCGTGCGGGCGACCTGCCGTCCACCTTGATACCTCCGTAGATGGACACCTTGTGGGGACCTTTCTTCAAGATCGGGAACGTGCTGGGAAGTTCATAGCAGCCGATGGGGTTATCGTCGACATACACCCAAGCATCTGTGATTTTGCTCGTGTTGGCGCCGTAGACAAAATAATCCGTAAGCGAATCCACCTCGATGGACTCGATATGAATGTAAGAGGGCACGGTTTGCGAGCCTTCAAACTTGTTGCACGAAGTGGCTGCCAGCGCCAGGAAAAAGAGACCCAGCATGACAGAAAAGATAGAATTCCTTGTCATAGAACTGTATTTAATAAGGTAACGACGTGGCTTCATGAATATTGTCTAAAAAGGCTTTTATTTCTGCACCTTGGCAATGGCCTCATCCACAGCGGCCAAGATACGGTAGGCCAGCTTCAGTACGTTGATGCCGTCGTCGATGGTAACGGCGGGCGTAGTGTTGTGAATGATAGCGTCATAGAAACTCTCAAGCTCCGTCTTGATGGCGTTGATGGGATGGATTTCGGGACGTTCAAAGGTGATCTGTTTTTCGGAGCCGTCGCCCAAGGTGATGGTCGCCGAGAGCGGGTTGCTCTCGTCCACTTCGTCATGGATGCGGAAAATCTCCGCCACCTTATCCAAAAAGTCCACTGTGATGTAGGCGCCTTTCTGGAAGATGCGGGTCTTGCGCATGTTCTTCATCGACAGGCGTGATGCGGTGAGGTTGGCCACTGTGCCGTTCTCAAACTCGATGCGTACGTTGGTGATGTCGGGTGTGGGGCTGACGATGCTCACGCCGCTGGCGCTGATGTGTGCCACGGGTGACTTGACGATGGTGAGCAGGATGTCAAGATCATGCACCATCAAGTCGAGCACAACAGGCACGTCGGTGCCACGCGGGTTGAACAAGGCCAGGCGATGCGCCTCGATGAAGAGCGGGTCTTGGATGAAAGGCTCGGCAGCCACAAAAGCCGGATTGAAACGCTCCACATGGCCCACCTGCACCTTCACGCCAGCTTCGTCAGCCAGTTTTTTCAAAGCGTTGGCCTCGTCGGGCGTGGCCACGATGGGTTTCTCAATGAAGACATGCTTGCGTTTCTGCAAGGCCTTGGAGGCACATTCGAAATGACGGATGGTGGGGGTAACGATGTCGACCACGTCCACGGCGTCAATCAAAGCGTCGATGGAGTCGAAACACTTCACGTTCATCTCGGCTTCCACTTGCCGCGCCGTTTCCATGGCAGGATCATAAAACCCGACCAAATCGTACTTCTCTATCTGTTTGATGCAGTTCAGGTGGATTTTGCCCAAATGGCCTGCACCTAAAACACCGATTTTCAGCATTTGAAAAAATTTTCGGCAAAAATAGTTTTTTTATCCTTTGGTTTGGCGTAATTTCGCGCCGCAAAACAGAAAAACCGAGGTCCCTGAGCCTGTCGAAGGGCCGAAACGCAATATGAGCACCAGTTTAGAAGACAACTACCGCCACAAAGGACTGCGCCAACAGCTCGTCGAGCTGTTGCGCACCAAAGGCATCACCGACGAGGCCGTGCTATCGGCCATCAACGAGGTGCCGCGCCATATCTTCCTCGACTCCTCCTTTGTCGAACTCGCCTATCAGGACAAGGCCTTCCCCATCGGCTCGGGACAAACCATCTCGCAGCCGCACACCGTCGCTTTCCAAACCCAATTGCTACAAGTGAAGAAAGGCATGAAGGTGCTTGAAATCGGCACTGGGTCGGGCTACCAAGCCTGTGTGCTAGCTGCCATGGGCGCCAAGGTATTCAGCATAGAGCGGCAACGTAACCTCTTCTTCAAGACCAAGGAAATCCTTGAACAATTGCCGTTTCGCGTGAAGACTTTCTTAGGCGACGGCTACGAGGGCTTGACCACCTACCAACCTTTCGACCGCATCATCATCACGGCAGGTGCGCCCAGCATCCCTGAGACACTCATCGAACAGCTGAAACCTGGTGGCATCATGGTCATCCCCATGGACAACGCTGAAGGCGACGGGCAGACCATGTTAAAGGTCACGAAACTGGAAGACGGCACACTGAAAAAAGAGGAATTCGGCGACTTCAAGTTTGTGCCGATGTTGAAAGAGATTGGGAATGACTAAATCCCTTTTATCCTTGAGTTTAGAGCCAAGACATGCCAACTGCCATCATCACGCCTGTCGACATAACCTTTCTTTCGAAAGCCTTCAATCTGTTTTTGCACAGCTGAGCGGTTCACAGCCAATTGTTCCGCCATCTCGGAAAAAGTCACAAACGGTTTATCTCTCATTAAACCGAGCAGGCGTGCTCCGTTTCCGCTTCTGAAAACAATTCTTTGTCCATCGTACCACCAAGTATCATTCGCGGAATTATTGACAATATCTATCTCACACTGCATTTCCTCGCACACCGTCTTGCGGAAGAAAGCAAGAAACGAGGTTATCTTTCCAATCGGAGCACTGGCGCCTTCCGAAGGGACTTTGCCGATTTTTTGATCCGACCGATGCAAGGCTTCGAGGTATTCCGGCTTTTTACGGTTACGAATAACTATCATTGGCCAGCCGTGGCGCGCCATTATGTAGTTCACCATCAGGCGGGCGATGCGACCGTTACCGTCCTCGAAGGGATGTATGCGGATATAGCGGTAGTGGAATAATGCAGCCAATTCCACGGGAGACAGTTGACCTTCCTGTTCGGCAGCGTTGTACCAGTCCACAAGGTCGCTCATCAACGAAGGTGTTTCTTCTGGTGAAGCATACTCGAAGCGGTCGCCATAGCGTGTGATGACACTGTTGGGGCGTGTCTTATATTGTCCTGCATGAACGGTATAACCAGTTGTTCCTCCTCCAGGCAAGTCACGATAAACGGTGTAGTCTTCACGCAATAGCACCTTGTGTAGTTGACGAATGAAATTTTGAGTCAAAGGCATGCTTTTGTTCTGTACGGCATCCTTCACCATTTCAACAGTCACTTGGCTGGCTTTCATGTCAACGAAGTCCTTCAAATCACCTTCGCCACTCACTTTGCCGAACAACAAAAGCAACTCGGTCTGCCCATAGGTCAGCGTGTTGCCTTCTAAATGGTTACTATTATAGTTATACTCTGTGGTAAACTTATTGCGCAACAACTCCGTTTGTTCTTTCGAAAGCGGAAAAAGAGCCTTCCATTCATTGTATATTTCTTCAATCTTCATAATCGTACCACCTTTTTAAGTAGGGTATATACCACCTTTAAAATGTAATTTTCATCCAATTTATTAAACATACCACCATATTAGGTGGGGTATATACCACCTTTTTAACGATTGCAAAAATACAAAGAAATATGAAATCACCAAAAAAAGCGTGTTTTCTCTCTTCGAAAACACACATTTTCAGAAATGTTGCTTTATTCGGCGACTTCAAGTTTGTGCCGATGCTGAAAGAGATTGGGAATGATTGAAAAAAGAGGTGTTGTCTTTTACCTCTTCATGATGCGTTCCACGTGATGTTGACCAGTGCTTTCAATAACCTCAACAAGATAGAGGCCGGGAGCCAGGTGGCCGAGGTCGAAACACCTACCATTACCATGCATGACCTTTTGCCCGTTGGCATCATAAATGCTGACTTGGGCTGACGTTGTCGTGCTGATGCTGATGCGCCCGTCGGTGGGATTGGGATAGACGATGGCTTTGTCTGCCTGTTCTGCCACGCTGTTGGGGTCGGTGTCAATCCTTAGTTCTGTCGTGGTGGGGTCGTCGGCAGTCAGGGCAAAAGTGCTCTCGCAGTAACCACTAGCGTACACGTTGTTGACCATCACCTTGTAGAAACTGATGCCCTCGAGGGTGGCCTCGTCGTAGAACTCATAGTGCTCACTGCTGTCCTTCGCGACAGCGCCTATGGGATAGAAGTCCTCCTCGGTGATGTGACGGCGGTAGACGACATAGGTGCTTCCAGGTTCTACATCTTCCATCTCAACTTCCGGTTCCCAAAAGAGGTGGTTGCAAAAGCCCTGCGATGTGGTCTCGCACAGCCCTCGCAGCATTTGGGCGGGGTGGCAGTAGTAGACCTCGTAGTCGACGGGACAGGAGGTGGCTTGCCCGAAGTGGTTCACGATGGTATAGGTGTGCCTGCCTGGGCTGACGCCTTCATCGTAGAAGTAGTTACTGGAATGGCCAGCGGAGCCGACCCAATGTGGGTCTATTACCACACCGTCACGGCTGATGGTGGCGTAGTCAGGTCCGTAAGCACCACCGCCTCCTGGCCAAAGATACTGGTAGCAGAGTCCTTGCTGGGTGCCGGTACCCGAGTCAAGCAAGGGCTGCCAATTCTCTTGTTGTGGGTCGTAATACTGAGCTTCGCCCGTGGAGGTGATACCCGTAGAAGTGACCGGTACAGCCCACACGCCGCCTTGCAGGGTGCCACTGAGCGATAGCACATACCAATAGGTGCGCCCTGGTTCAAAATCGAGATTGAGAGGCACTCTGACACGGACCACAGGGCGACTGACATCGCTGAAGTCGTTCTCTGCAGTGCGGTAGCATAAGGCGTAGCTGACCGTCACGCCAGGGATAGGCGTGTCAAGACTGCCTGCCACCAGTTGCCCACCATTATCTGGATCGCCATCGTAAAAAGCTAGGTAAGCCTCTGTGATGGTCGGATCGGGCGTGTTGCCTTGATAGGCGTAGAACGTCATTCCTCCAAGCATCCAACTGGGCACGAAGGGTTCCTTGATGCGATAGCCTGCTTGATGATCGACATTAAAGCCATAGTCGGTTAAGCCACTGTGCAAGGCACTAACGTCCCATCCGTTGTGATAGCCCACTCCATGATGGGTGACGAAGTCGTTTTCCCAGCCATCGCCACGCTCGCCCGAGCGAAACGCATCCATGTAGAATTCGTTCCATGTCAGCTCAACGGCATGCTCATCAACGAAACCGCCACTGAGGTTGAACGGGGTCTCGTAACTGCTGCAGTCGAGGTATCGGAACGTGACTGAAACGGGGTCGGAGACGCCGTCGTCGTATACGGCTGCCACTGAAAGGGTGTAACATTGATCGTTTGTCAGCGTGTCCGTGGGCAAATCGTAGGCGCACTCGGGTAGGTCGTAGTCGCCCAAAAGCTGTCCGTCGAGCCATAGCCGGTAGGCTTGCACATCGTGGGTCTGCCACTCTGATTGTTCCCCATAGACATGCAAGTTGTCGATGGCGAAATAGTCCAGCGGCGAATAGGACCTGAACAAGAACCTGGCGAAGTCGCCGGACAGGAGGGTGCCTCGCGGCTTAACAACGTGACCTTCGGCAGGCGTGAAACGGTCAGCGGAAAATATGGTCTGAGATCCGATTTCTAATTTGCAACGCGTGCCGTTTTCCAAGTCATAGTGCAGAGCGTAATCAAATTCCACGCTGGCCCAACTCAGATCTGGCAAAGAGTCGAAGAGATGGGAGACATACTCTTCCACGTAGGTGCTACCGTTTAATTGGTCGGACTGTGCATATAGGTAGGGCGAGTGATCGGCAGGGAAATCGAGGCCAGGGTTGCTCTCTGGCGTCTCAATGTGCCATGGGTCGAAAACGCCGCCCCAACTATAGGTGTGCCATCCTTCAGGCATTTGTCCATCAGCGAAGTCAAAGGTGTGGGTGAAATACTTGTCGGGATTCATCCATTCGACATGATACACTTCATCGATCTTAACCCCGAGGGGGGCCATGTGCTGTTGAGCCTTCAAAGCTATCGAGGTTGCAAGCATGAGAACCAAAAATGTGATTCGTGTCTTCATAGATATGTAGTTTATTTTGAAACGTTACTTACTTCTTGAAGATCCCGCCCAAAAGCCCTCGGAAAATTGACTTTCCTAGTTGGCGTCCGAAGGTTGTCGCCGTCGTGTTAATGGTCTTCTCGACGGCTTTCCTTGTGGTCGACTTCTTCTTGGTGCTTGTGCTACGCGAGCTGGTGCTTCTTGAACGCTCTCTTTCCTTGGCTTCCTTGGCCAGGCGCTTCTCTTCCTCTTCTTCTTCACGCTGGCGACGTTTCTCTTCCTGCTTCTGCTGTTCGAGGAGGAGTTCGTAGGCGCTCTCGCGGTCGAAGCTCTTATCATAGATGCCATAGAGGCGCGAGTTGCGGATCAAAGCAGTGCGCTGTCCCTCGGTGATGGCACCAATTTGGCTGAGCGGGAAGAGAATCTTGGCACGCTCGACGATGCAAGGTGCGCCTTTCGCGTCAAGGAAGGAGACCAAGGCCTCACCTGTGCCAAGTTCCAGGATGGCCGCCTCGGTGTTGAAGTTGGGGTTGGCGCGGAAAGTCTGTGCCGCCGCCTTGACAGTCTTCTGGTCTTTGGGCGTATAGGCTCTTAAACCATGAAGGACACGATTACCTAACTGTCCCGCAATGACTTCCGGAATGTCGCTCGGACTTTGGGTGACGAAATAGACGCCCACGCCCTTGGAACGCACCAAGCGGATGACCTGTTCAATCTTGTCAATCAAGGCCTTGGAGGTGTCCTTGAACAGCATGTGGGCCTCGTCGAAGAAGAATACCAGTTTGGGCAATTCGAGGTCACCGACTTCGGGCAGCTGTTCATAGAGCTCACTCAGCAGCCACAGCAGGAAGGTGGAATAGAGCTTGGGATTGAGCATCAGCTTGTCGGCAGCCAACACATTCATCACACCGCGACCGCCTTCGGTCTGGAGGAAGTCCAAGGCATTGAACGAAGGCTCGCCGAAGAAGAGCTCACCACCTTCGGCCTCCAAAGCCAACAGGGCGCGCTGGATGGCACCCACGCTCACCGACGACACCGTTCCATAGGTCGTAGTGAACTCTTTGGCGTTCTTTGCCACATAGTCGAGCATCATCCGCAAGTCCTTCATGTCGATAAGCATCAACCCTTGGTCGTCGGCAATCTTGAAGACGATGTTGAGGATGCCCGTTTGGGTCTCGTTGAGGTCGAGCAGACGGGCCAAGAGTTGGGGACCCATCTCCGAGATGGTGGCACGGAGGGGGTGACCCTGCTCGCCATACACGTCGAAGAAACGTGTGGGACAGCCATGGAAGTTGGGGTTCTCGATGCCAAATTCGGGGCAACGTTTCTCGATGAAGCTGCTCATCTGTCCCGGCTGGCTGATGCCCGAGAGGTCGCCTTTCATATCGGCCATGAAGCAAGGCACGCCTGCCTCGCAGAAGGTTTCGGCAAGCACCTGCAGGGTGACGGTCTTACCTGTACCCGTGGCGCCCGCAATCATGCCGTGGCGGTTGGCCATCTTGCCAATCATATAGATGGGGCCGTTGTCGCAATGTGCGATGTAGAGTTGTTTGTCTTCTGTATACATAGCAATAGTTTTATTTGTTGATTCTAAATCGGATATACTTTATCGTCAGACCTTGGTCGAGCCACATTTGCTCGTAGAAGGTGCGGATGGTCTTCACCTCAAGGTTGTCGTCATTCGCGTAGAGGTCGTCGGTGGCATAGAGCAAGGGCAAACCTTGGGGCTCCACCACATCGTGGAGGGTGAACTCATACATGATGGGACTGTCGGTCTTGAGGTTGAGGATGCCGTCGGGACGGACAATCTTGCGGTAACGGTTGAGGAACTCGGGCGAGGTGAGACGATGGCGTGCGTTGCGTTCGCCCTCGCCAGGATGCGGGTCGGGGAAGGTGACCCAAATCTCAGCCACTTCGTCCTTGGCGAAGAAATGCTCGATTTGGTCGATGCGGGCACGGAGAAACGCCACATTCTTCAAGCCTTCCTCGTTCGACTGCTTCAGTCCGCGCCAGATGCGGGCGCCTTTGATGTCGACACCTATATAATTAATGTCGCGATGTGCGCGAGCCAAGCCAACGGTATACTCACCCTTGCCACAACCCAATTCCAGCACGATGGGATTGTCATTGTGGAAAAAGTCGGCATGCCACTTCCCTTGCAGGGGGAAGCCCTCGCTCATGATACGCTCATAGCTGTATTCGAACAAGTTGGGGAAGGTCTTGTTCTCGGCAAATCGCTCTAGTTTGTTCTTCTTTGACATTGTTCTATTATCCTGTCGCCCCTACGGGGCTCATTTCATTTGAAGATCCATGCCTTGTATTCAGTGTTGGCCCTGATTTCACGCAAGGCAGCAGCAGCCTCTTCATCGGTTTTATAGCGGCCAAACGAAACATACCACATGTTGTAGTGCATCTCATACAAGGCTCCTGTATAACCTTTTTCCTTCAAGGTATTGGTCAACTTAATGGCATTCTCCTCCACACCGAAGCAACCGCCAATAATGAGAATGTTGCCCTCCGCAGAGGTAGCCGAAGGCTGAACTTTTGGCTGCTCAACAGCTTGTGGCTTCGGCTGCTCTATAGGCTGTGTCTTAGGTTGCTCAACAGGCTGAGTTTTCGGCTGCTCAACGGGTTGCGTAACCGATTGTGCTGCAGGGTGTTCTATCGTCTTTTCCACGGGTGGCTGTTCCGCTGGCGTCTTGACCGTATCGCCAACCACCTGTGTTGTATCTTGAGCCACAGGCTCTTTCCACTCCCAAGTCTTCTGATAGAAGGGCAAAGAATAGGTCTTAGGTTCGGTCACAAAGATTCTCTGCTCCTGCTGCCACGGCAATTTGATGACCTTGAAATAATACAATCCGTAGACGACACCCGCCACCAGCAAGAGAACCAACAGAATCCAAAGCCAGCCCAGACCACGTCCCGAATCGTCTTCGTCTTCCTCATCTTGCTTATGCACAGCCTTTTCGTCGACGGACATGGGTGTGTTCTTGTCCTTCTGCTGCTGCTCGATTTCGGTCTTGATTTCATCCATCGTCTTCGAGCGCAATACCGGCTCGGGCGAGAAGTCGCACAAGCCGAAGGTGTCGGCATTGTAGTTGACCGACTTGTCCTGTTCAAACACAAGGTCGCTGGCCCAGTCGTACAACAAGGTGCCAATTTGGTTCAGCACTACCTTCTTCCCTTGTTTGAGACTATTGAAGCAGTCAGAAACAAACATCGAGAGCAGTTTCTGCGCCTCTTCCTTCGGAATGTCGTTCTTTTCCGACATATAGTTGACTACCAACTCATTATCTTCACGCAAATTGGCATCGAAGATGATTTCACTCGAAGGCATGGCGAAATAATTCGCCACGGGATTCACCTTGGCCGAAACGGGCTTCTTCACAAAAGCACCCAAGCCTGGCACTACCACGGTGTCGCGCACAAACAAAAGGTCTGATATGGCTTCGGCTATCGAGATCATCTTATTCTTTCAGTTGATTCTGAGCGAATTGCAAGGCTTTTTCAAGATCCTCTTGCGTGTCGACAGACAAACTCTCGTGTTGTGTGATGCCCATACGGATGCGCAAGCCGTTTTCCAACCAGCGCAGTTGCTCCAACGATTCAGCCTCTTCAAGCGGAGTAGTCTGCATTTCAGCAACTTTACACAAGGTCTCGGTCTTGTATGCATAAAGACCGATATGCTTGTAAAATTCACCCTTTTGCAACCATTTGCCATGGTCTAGATTGCGTATGAATGGAATGGGATTACGACTGAAATACAGCGCGTTACCTTGTTTATCCATCACCACTTTCACCACATTGGGACTGAAAAGCTCGTCCTCTTCCTCAATGCGTTTGGCCAACGAGGCCAACTGCGTGTCGTCGCGGCTGATCAACTCGATGACTTGGTTGATTTGCTCAGGGTCGATGAAAGGTTCGTCTCCTTGGATATTGACCACGGCATCATACTGGCCTTCAACCATATACAGAGCCTCGCGACAGCGGTCGGTGCCACTGCGATGGTTGGGGTCGGTCAGCACGTATTGGCCTCCAAACTTCAACACTTCATCGGCGATGCGCATGTCATCGGTGGCTACCACGACAGCATCCAATTTCGATTTCCAAGCCTGTTCCCAAACACGTTGGATCATCGTCTTCCCTTTAATCATGGATAAAGGCTTGCTCGGGAAACGTGTCGAGGCATAACGCGAGGGTATGATTCCTATTACTTTCATATTCAGAACAATCCATTCAATGAGGCCTCAATACGGTCGACGACAGTACTGAGATCCTCGGGGTTTTCGAGTTCAAGGTTGTCGGTGTCGATGATGAGCAGTTTGCCTTCGTGGTAGTTGTTGATCCATTCCTCATAACGCTCGTTGAGGTTGGTCAGGTAGCTGATGCTGATCGACTGCTCAAACTCGCGGTTACGCTTGGCGATATGCCTGATCAAGGTCGGCACCGAAGCACGGAGGTAAATCAGCAGATCGGGCGGTTGGAGGAACTTGGTCATCAGCTCGAAGAGTGACTTATAGTTCTCGAAGTCACGGGTTTCCATCAAGCCCATGGAATAGAGGTTGGCCGCAAAGATATGGGCATCCTCGTAGATGGTGCGATCCTGGATGACGTCCTCACCGCTTTTGCGGATGTCCATCACCTGGCGGAAACGGCTGTTGAGGAAGAAGATCTGGATGTTGAACGACCAGCGTTGCATGTCCTCGTAGAAACTATCGAGATACGGATTGTGCTCCACCTCCTCATAATGAGGCTTCCAGTTGAAATGCTTGGCCAGGAGTCCCGTCAGGGTCGTCTTGCCCGAGCCTATGTTGCCAGCTACTGCGATATGCATAATACTCTTGTTTTAGGGTGATAAGAAGTTGCTAAAATAAAGAAAAGTCGGCAAAAGGAGCCTAATTTTTTATAGAAAAATAACAACTTGCTGAGTTTCAGCTTATTTTGGTGCTTTTATCAACAGATAGATGCCTAACACACAAAAGATGAAATTGGGGATCCAAGCGGCGAGGAAAGGCGACAAGCTGCCAGAGATGGCAAACGACTTTGAAATCTGCATGAAGAGGATGTAGGCAAAGGCGATGGTGATGCCGATGCCGAGATGCATGCCGATACCTCCCCTGATCTTCCGGCTCGACAAGGCGGCACCGATAAGCGTAAGGATAAGCACGGCGGCGGGCGCCGACATGCGGGTGTGCATCTCCACCTGATAGGCCTTCACACCCTCCGAGCCTTTCTCTTTCATGCCACGGATATGGTCGCGCAACTCGAAGAAGTCCATCTCCTCGAAGTCTTCCTTCATCTTGTAGAGGTCAGTCGGATACAGGTTGATGATGGTGTCGAGGTTACGACCTTTCACAATGCTTTCCTCCCGCCCGTCGATGTGACGGATGGCATACGGGTCGATTTTCCAACTATTAAGGGCCAGCGTGTCATGATAGAGCATGTCAGCCATCACCTTGTATTTCAACTCGTTGCCATCATATTTCTCCCATGAGAACTTGTAGCCGTGTTGTTTGGCGATGTTATAACTCTCCACATACACGAACTCATCCTTGCTCATTTGCACATGCACATTGCGTCCCGCGCTCTGGCTCAGTTTCTCCACATACTCATCCTTGAACTGACGTCGTATCTCGTTGGTCTTGGGAATCAAGAAGTTGCCGAAATAGAGCGACATAACGGCAATGCAAATGGCAGCCCACATATAGGGGAAAAGAAAGCGCCAAAAACTAATGCCACTACTCAAAATGGCAACAATCTCGGTGCGGGCCGCCATCTTGGAGGTGAAAAACACCACGGCAATGAAGGCGAAAAGATGGATGAACAGGTTGATGTAATAAGGTATCGACATGATGTAGTAGTCGACCACCACCCGTTGCCAAGGCGCATGGTGTTTCAGGAAGCTGTCGATGTTTTCGGACAAGTCAAAGATGATGACGACCAAAAGCAGCATCGAGATGGCAAAGAAGAAAGTGCCAAGATACTTCTTGAAGATATATGCGTCTATTTTTCTCATTCATATTTGTTTAACCAGGGCCCTTCGACAGGCTCAGGGACCCTGATGAAATCACAATCTCCTTGTAACTTTTTGGAGCATCAGGTCGCGCCATTCGGCGAAGTCACCGGCGATGATGTGCTTCCTTGCTTCGCGCACCAACCAGAGGTAGAAGCCAATGTTGTGCAAGCTGGCAATCATGGGACCAAGGATCTCGCCTGCGACGAAGAGATGACGCAGATAAGCCCTCGTATATTGTGCATCGACGAAAGTTTCGCCGTTGGGGTCGACGGGCGAGAAGTCCGTCTTCCACTTCTCGTTCTTGATGTTGATAATGCCTTCTGAGGTGAAAATCATGCCGTTACGGCCGTTGCGGGTAGGCATCACGCAATCGAACATATCCACGCCGCGCGAGATGCTTTCAAGGATGTTGGCTGGCGTACCCACACCCATCAGGTAACGGGGCTTGTCTTTCGGCAAGATGGTGTTCACCAATTCGATCATCTCGTACATCACCTCGGTAGGCTCGCCCACAGCCAGGCCACCGATGGCATTTCCGACAGCGTTTTTCGAGGCGATGTATTCGGCCGACTGCTCACGCAAGTCGCGATAGACGCAACCTTGGACGATGGGGAACAACGCTTGCTCATAGCCATATTTGGGTTCGGTGGCATTAAACCGTTCCAAGCAGCGGTCGAGCCAGCGGTGGGTGCGTTCCATCGAAGGCTTGGCATATTTGTAGTCGGCCGTGCCAGGCGTGCATTCGTCGAAGGCCATCATGATGTCGGCACCGATGCTGCGCTGGATGTCCATCACACGCTCAGGGGTAAAGAGGTGCCGCGAGCCGTCGATATGCGACTGGAAGGTGACGCCTTCCTCTTTCATCTTGCGGATGCCCGTCAGCGAAAACACCTGAAAGCCACCGCTATCAGTCAGTATGGGACGGTCCCAGCCGTTGAACTTGTGCAGTCCTCCTGCGGCTTCGAGCACGTCAAGCCCTGGACGCAAATACAGATGGTAGGTGTTGCCCAAAATGATTTGCGCCTTCACCTC
>JAEEGJ010011713.1_pt1 | contig 22107 bp, 14 predicted proteins | sample 8958761 | NCBI WGS metagenome assembly JAEEGJ01 (sample SAMN16246546, study PRJNA631951) | gut metagenome | biome: gut microbiome; feature: rumen; material: RS-attached | host: Bos | place: Iran: Karaj | collected 2018-10 | reverse complement strand
CGGAATAAGACTTAATGAGACAAGGCCTTTTTGTTTCCATGTCTTAAGATTTATCCTGGCGGTCGTTATAGTATCGCTTTTCATGATCTTCAGACCGGGATCTCAGATCTACAAGATGCCTTTGTGCGGCGCGGATAAAAAGATCACTGACAGGAACAAGATCTTCTCGTTGCTTATGATGTCATCCCTGATCTTTTTATGGATAATCCTGATCTATGCATTCAATATCGATACCACAGCCTACTACAAAGCTGGTCATGTCGAAGCGATATATACTTATCAGGCCGAGTCGTTCCTTAGAGGTCACGCGTGGCTGGATTTTGTTCCTCCAAAGTATCTCTCTGAGATGGAAAACCCTTACGATTTTAATGCGAGACTGGTTCTGGCAAAAGAGGCAGGCGAATCCTTCAAGCTCGATTTCGCTTTCTTTGAAGGGAAGTATTACAGCTACTATGGCGTTGTTCCGACGCTTCTTTTCTATCTTCCTTTTGTAGCGCTGACAGGACTTCACCTCAACAACTCTGTACCGATCCTTCTCATGGGCATCGTATATATCCTTTTCTCGTTCCTTCTGATCTATAAGATCATCAGGAGACATTATCCGGACACTTCACTGGGAGTCTACTTCCTGCTTACCGCGGTATTTGTTTTCGGCACCGGCGCGTTTTACTGCGCGCAGTCACCGCACATCTATTCTGTCGCATTCATATCGGCACTGATGTTTACGGTGATAGCACTCTATAACTGGATATCCGCGTCAGACAAGCATTTTGCGGATCCGGGCACGCCCCTGTCAAAGGTAAGGCTCATCTTAGGCGCTGTTTTCATGGGCCTTGCAATAGGTTCAAGGCCCGTGTTCGGACTGTATGTTTTCCTTGCATTCCCGCTGTTTTATTCCGAGATCAGGGAAAAGCTGTTCTTCTCGAAAAAGGGTATTGCCAACACTGTTTGCGTAATAGTGCCGCTCCTTCTTATCGGTTCTGCGGTCCTTTATTTCAACAAGGTCCGTTTCGGCAGCTTTTTCGATTTCGGAAACACATATAACCTCTCCGAGATGGATCTCCGGAACAGGCATTTTGGCATAAGAAGGCTCTGGCTGGGGTTCTTTGAATACCTGTTCCAGCCATTGAAGATCACAGGCAAGTTCCCTTATATCGAGAGCGTTTTCGACTACCAAAAGACTGATACGGACTATATGGGATATATGTTCTTTGATCCTGTATTCGGCGGTTATTTCGCGCTTTGCCCTATCTGCCTCGCGGTATTCTTAGTAAGAAAATGCAAAAAGGTCCTGACAGACATGAAGGCATACTGGTTCTGCGTTGTCTCACTGGCATTTGCAGCGGTCCTTCTCATTTTGGATATCGAGATGACCGGCATCACATTAAGATACCAGATGGACTTCGGCATGCTCGTAGTTATGCCGGCGGTCATTATCCTTATCGCACTCATCAGGAAGGCTGAGAATTCCACATATAAGAATGTGTTTAAGTTCGCACTTCTCGCATTGATAGTATTAGCAGGCATCACGGTATTTAATAATCTTTTCATCATGCTGGGCAACGAAAAAGCGAGACCTCTCATGATCACAAGTCCCAGGATGTATTATTTTTTAAAGTATCTGTTTTTCTCTTTGAGATAAGGCCTCGAAAAAATATAAGTGAGGGATCCGTTTATGATCGAAGCAAAGAATCTGACCATGGTATACGGAAACGGCAATAAGGCGACCGATGATGTTTCCTTCAATATAAAAGCAGGTGAGATAGTCGGTTTTGCAGGGCCTAACGGCGCCGGAAAAACGACAGTAATAAAGATGCTCACAGGGATCTTAAAGCCGACGTCGGGTACCGCCGTGATCAACGGTTACGACATCAATAAAGAACCTCTAAAAGCCAAGATGTCATTTGCTTATATCGCCGACAATCCGGATATCCTTATCCAGCTTACAGGCCTTGAATATCTGAACTTTATTGCAGATATGTACGAAGTAAAAGAGGATGTCAGAAAAGAGAAGATAGAGATGCTCGCAGGACGCTTCGGAATGAAGGAGGTCCTCAATACTCAGATGAAGGAATATTCCCACGGTATGAGACAGAAGCTCATGGTTATCTCCGCTCTCATTCACGATCCGCCGGCATGGATCCTTGATGAGCCGATGACGGGCCTTGATCCTTCGGCGGCATTCGAACTGAAGCAGATGATGAGAGAGCATGCGAAGGCAGGCAATGCCGTGCTGTTCTCAACACATGTTCTTGAAGTCGCTGAGCAGCTCTGTGACAGGATAATAATCATAAACAAGGGAAAGATAGTAAGCGAAGGAACGCTTGAATACCTAAGGCTTACCAATCCCGGAATGACTTTGGAAGAGATATTCGTAAAGCTCACGGGCAAGCCGGAGAATGAAGCATGAACAAAGCAAGGTCGCTATACAAGGCATTCAGTTCAAACCTTGAGATGCCCAAGCCGAACGGCGAAAAGAAGGTCAAGCTCTATAACCGTTTCGGCATGATCGCTTTTATTGGCATTATGGTGCCGGTATCCCTGATCGTGGGCTATGTGACCTATGTGCTGACAGACTTTCTGTATATTCTGGACGGCAACTCTTACGGCCTTTTGACCGAACTGGATATCATATCTGCTTTTGCCATGATCTTCGGGATGCCTTTGATGTTCAGCGTGCTTTTCTTCTCGTCGGATCTGTCGTTCCTTACTGCTTTGCCGGTATCGCCGGTAACGCTTTACAGAGCGAGGTTCTGGCATACATTCAAGGCAGAAAACGTAATGACTTCGAATGTCCTTTTCGCGATCTACATCGGATATTTCATAGCAGCAATAAAGCATACTGGCTTTGCGTACGCGCTTCATCCTGTAGCGCTTATAGCTTCTGTTGCCGGATTTTTCGGTTCGCTCCTGGTGCCTTTGCTCTACTGCTCGATCCTGGCGCTTTTTCTTATGCTCGTCTTAAGGAAGATCAACAGGACAGATATCTACTATCACACGGCGCTTGTGCTGTTTATCGCATTTGCCCTGATGTTCTTTTTGTCCTTCAGGAGCTACGGAAAGATCAGCATGGCAAATTACCTGGATTCACTTGTAATTGGCGATAACGAATTCACTTCGATATGTAATGTTTTGTTCCCGACGAACTATCTGACGACACTTGCGATCAGGACTCACAGGATATTGCCTCTCATAGTCTCGGTTCTTTTCGTCGCTGCAATCTACGGATTGTCTGTCTTTACGGCATTCCTTACTTACCGCAAAGGCCTTTTTGCCGCTGCTGTTACAAGTGACAGAAAAGTTCACCGCAAAGTGCATTCCGGAGCTGGCAGCCACAGGATATTTGCTTCGCTCGTGATAAAGGAATTCAAGGTACTTATGAGGACCATGACATACAGGATGAACTGTGTTTACGCCAATCTATTGTGGCCCGTTGCCTCCGTTATCTTTGTTACCCAGGCGCCGAGGCTCGAGGTCATTAAGATATTCAGATATAACCTTAAGACGGGCGATGCATTAAGCCATGTGATCCTTTTTTCAGCGGTCATAGCGATGGCATTTATATCTTCCGGCCTGAATTCGATTGCATCAACTTCATTTACAAGGGAAGGCAAACACCTGGATATGCTCAAATATCTTCCCGCGCCTTTGGACAAACAGATCAAGGCTAAGGTCCTCATCGCGGTTCTCTTCACGTTTATTCCCGTGATGGTCTCGGTGATCATCGTATCGGCAGGCCTGGGCGTTCTTTACATGCTCCCGTTATACACGATCGTGTCTCTTGCTGGCATACTTACTGCGACGATGGCAGGTGTCATAATGGATTCCATCTCGCCTTACACGGTCTGGTCTGACGAATTAAGCGCGCTTCGAGGCAATCTCAACTGCTTCTTCAATCTCGCTGCCGAGATGGTCGGCGCACTTGTCATCGGAGGCATTTCCTATGGTCTTTACATGATCTCGAAAAATGCCTTCGTCACCATTCCCGTGATCTCCGCAGTGCTCATCCTCTCTGGCGTGATCTGCGTTCTTAAGGGCATTTCGAAGGCTCGAAAAAATATCGAACTGCTTAAATAATAATCCCTCTGAACTAGTGTTATACTAACAGCTGTGTCTTCACACTTAATCATACCCAGGGGGGAATCAAACTGATGAAAAAGGTAATCATTGTCGGAGCAGGCATCTCCGGAATGACTGCAGGTATTATCCTGCAAAACTCAGGATTTGAGACAGAGATCTATGAGAAGAATCCCATTGCAGGCGGCGAGCTTACGGGCTGGAAAAGAGACGGCGTTTACATCGACAACTGCATCAACTATCTCATGTGCAGCAAGAAAGGCAGTGCCATGAACGAGTTGTGGCACGAGATCGGAATGCTCGACGACAGCGTAAAGATGTATTCCAAAGACTACTTTTTCAAATATAAGGGACATGGCGGAGAGATCACCTATTGGAGAGATAAAGAGAGAACAAAGCGCGAGATGCTTGAGCTCTCACCTGAAGATAAGGATGTGATCGAAAAGTTTTTCGAGAACGTCACAAGAGCCGAGAGCATGATAATGCCTATCGACAAGCCGATGGACAAGATGGGCCCGAGAGACTTTATGAAGCTCGGCGACTTCGTAAAGAACGTTCCTGCAGCGCAGAAAGCTTATAAGGGCGTCAGCGTAAAGGATCTCGCAGACAGCTTCAAGAGCCCTGTTTTAAGAAGCTCATGCATGCTCACACACCCTGAAATGACACAGGCATATTCATTTGTCATGTCCTATGCGATGGTTACATCCGGCAGCGGTGATATTCCTGAGGGCGGTTCACTCGCAGCAGCAATGAGGATCGCAAACAGATATCAGGAAAAGGGCGGCAAGCTCCACTTAAACGCACCCGTTAAGAGCATTAAGCTTAACGGCAAAGCAGCTGATGGAATCGTCCTTGAAGACGGCACCGAAGTTAAGGCTGATTACGTAATCTGCGCTACAGATGCCAACCACACATTTACAAATCTTCTTCCCGAAAAATATATGCCGAAGAAGCTCAAGAAGTGCTTTGACGATAAGGAGCACTTCTCCGTATTCAGCAAGTATCATGCAGCATTCGTCGTCGACGGCAAGATGAATGTCGATCCCGACACAACATGCTGGGAGAGCGACGGAATCAAGGTCTGGGACAGAGAGATCAAGGACATCGGTTTCATCTGCTACGACTACGATCCGACACTTACACCCGAAGGCAAGACGAGCATTCAGATGAAGCTTTTCCAGTACGGCAAGGAAGTCGACAACTGGTTCGAGCTCGCAAAAGATCCCGAAAAGTATGAAGCAAAGAAAATGGAAGTCGCAAATGCTCTCATGGCAGAGGTCGAAAAGCAGTTCCCTGAAACAAAGGGCAAGATCAGGATCTTGGACGTATGGACTCCTGTTACATATGCCAAGCACTGCAACGCATACAGAGGCGCATATATGGCCTTCGTTGCAGACAAGGATACGAAAACAGTTACCACACCCGGCGTCGTTAAGGGCTTAAAGAATGGCTTCCTCGCAGGCCAGTGGCTCATGGGTTCAGGCGGACTTCCGCCGGCAACCGCGCAGGGCAAATATGCCGCATGGCGTATCTGCAAAAAAGAAGGCGTGGAGTGCAAGTAAACTTAAACATGAATCAAAGGGCTGTCTCAATATGAGACAGCTTTTTAATTCTTGCCGAAGTTGATATATTTCAGTTGTTGGGATGAAATATGTGATAATGGATTTTATATCCTTGGCAAATAAAATCAGCAGGAAAATAGACTAAGATATATCGGAGTTTGTGTAATTTTCAGGCATTTTTCAGGCCTTCAAATGCACAAGTCAACTTGCGACCTTGCATCACGAGTTCAACTGTATCGAAAACCTCGAAAAAAGCCTCCATTTCGATACACGGTCGAACTTTGGTGTATCGAAAACCATGAAGAAAACTTTGCACATTTTGTTGACGGAAAATGAAAATCCGTCTACAAAACGAGCAAATCAACGCGTTTTTGCACATTCTGTTGACGAAAAATGAAAATCCGTCTACAAAACGAGCAACCCAGGGTTTTCACGTCATGTTGCACGAACACCCTTCACCCAACCATCGACTGCTGAAGTTGTTTCACGAAAACAGGAAATTCAGTGACTAAAAGTTGAACACGCGGAATGCGGAACAAAAAACAGGCTGCCTTGAGGCAACCTGCTTCGTGTGCAACAAAATTTAAATCAGTTTTTAGATCATCTGATATGACTTGTCCATGATATCTTTGTTGATGATATAGATATCGTGCTCGTCGTCGGATCTGACTGCGATATAGTCGCCTACCCTGCCCGAATAGTACTTATCCTCAGTCCATGCCGTGAAGAGCTTTACGGGCTGCTCCAGGGGCTTTGCGTATATGATCGCGCTGCTGATGGCTCTGATCGTTTTCGCAAACGGGAGAACATACTTGATCTCGCCCGTGCCTGAATTCCTGATCCTTGGCTCGTACTCGAATTCTCTTGTGTAGATGAAATTCGTAAACTCATAGCTGCTCAGGAGCTTTTGTTCCTTAATTGGGTAGATCTCGCCTTCGACGCCGATCATGAGGTATGCCTCTTCGTCGATGACGGTATCTACGTCGCCTTCAAGGGTTCTGATATTTACGTGTGTTCCGACGGGGAAAACATCAGCGAGCCTTACAGTGCCCATCGTCTGCTGGATCTTCTTGTAACGTCTCATCTTCGTGGTGTCGAGAGTAGTATCCTTGGCATAGATGACTATGTATGTATCATAATAGAGCGCGAGTCTTTCCCTGATGATCTCCTTGGCGGGCTTGGTCAAAAGTTCAGGCTTGATAGTGCCGCCGGCCTTTAAGATGTGACCGCCGCCGCCACCGATCCCGTCAGCGAGGAACGCTGCGAGCTCATTTGCATAAACTTCCTTTGAACAGCTTCTTACGGAGAATTTAACTTCGTAAGCACCTACGTAAAAAGCGACGCAGACGTCAACGCCTTCTGTCTCGAGTGCGAAATCACTGATGACACCCAGGATTGAAGGATCGCAGGGCTCTGCCTCGATTACCAGATATTTGTTGCTGTCGTAATATTCATAGTTAAGGATTGCTTTTCCCGTGATCTGCAGTTCGTTCAATGAGATGTTGGAGTTGCTCATCTCGGTAACGATGGCCTTATTGAAGTTCAGGGAATCGAGCATGTCTCGGTCAATAGGGTGCGAGACTTCCGACAGCCTGTTGGTGTCGGTATAAAGGCCGTAGTAAAGGGCTGTTGCGACAAACTTATTCTCGTTCGGGTCGTACCCTTCATCCTTCAGCATCTTCCAGATTACTGTGGCGCAGCTGCCGAGTTCGCTGTTGATATTGGAAAGCTTATCGTCAGTCTCAACGAGTTTTCTGTGGTGGTCGATGATTGCGACTTTTTTCGCTTCAGTCATAGTGACGTTCTTTTCGCCATACTGGCAGTCGACCGTGATAAGGAGGTCGGGCTTCTCTTCTGTGCTGATAAAAGGCATATATTCGATCGGGATCTCGAGTTTCTTTACCATGATGGTAAGATTACTCTTTTTGATCTCATTGCGGCCTCTGTAGATAAACTTGACGTCTTTTCCGTTCTTCTCGAAAAACCACTTCAGCGCAAAGCCGGATGCAATAGCATCCGCGTCCGGATTATCGTGACACTGGATAACGATGTTCTTAAATCTTAATAAGTCTTGTAATCGCATGCACCCTACCATATACAATTAGTGATTTTAGCATTGTATCAGAATTTCCCGGCAACTTCATTACAAGATTAAGACTTAGCCGTTGCTTAATTGAGGCAATTTGATTTTTAAGCTTTTATTTCCTCCAAAACCGGCTCTAAATAGGACTTGTCTGTCCAGTCATGTGCCTCATTATCGGTTGCTTCTACAAGAGCCTTTTCCCAGACGGCCAATTGCTCAGGATCCTTTTTCAAAAGCGATTTGCGGAGCATTGTACAAAGATTTCTGTCGATAAAAGACATGCTCTTAAGATCGAAAGATCCCCTGCAGTAGAAAACCGGAATACCCTTTAGTTCGTCTTTCATGTTCATTTCTATTACGGCATCAACAGACTCCTTGTCGTAGGGTGATGCGCCGCACATGAAAACAAGGATCTTCTTACCCTTGAGCTTTCCTATATTCTTCTTAAGATATGAAGTGCAGGAGATGCCGGATGCATATACGCCGCCCCCGGCTATTATCACATCGCATTTGGAGACCTCATTAATGTCGGCTTCCTTGGTGCTTACACAAGGAAATCCCGTAGCTTCAGAGAGCCACTCTGCGTACTTCTTTACCGAGCCGTATTTTGATTTATAGATAATTATTCCTGTCATTTAAACTGCCTCCGTAAGGTTCTTCTCGATCTTAGTGATCGTCTTTATAGTTGTCTTGATATCTTTTTCCGGGATGCCTTCGAACATCTTTGCCATGACATTTATGCTCATCTTGTTGTTCTTTTCGCAGAACTTCATGCACTTCCTGGTAAGGACGATGCGCTGCTTTCTCTTGTCTTCCTTGTCCTCCTGAAACTCGACAAAGCCTTTGCTCTCGAGCTTTAAGAGGATCTGTTTAACGTTCTGGTGGGAGCTTCCCAGGACCTCCGAGAGCTCTCTTATCGTCGGCGCTTCCTTGCACATGTTTATGCATATGATCGCGAAAAACTGTTTCCAGCTGATCTCCTTCATCATGCTGTCCGCCATCGCCTGAAAGCGGTTTTCGAACGCGCTTAAAAGGCCCAGGAGGTAATAGCTGGAAGGTATTCCTTCGAAATCCAACGTGTTGCTCTTTACTGTATCTTCAATATTCATGGCGCTTCTCCACAATAGGTAATATATTACCCAATATGGTAACATGTTACCTATTTGTTGTAAAGGACCTTTTTGTGCCACGTGGAACATGATATAATTAATATGTTGCAGGATAATTAGTTATTCGCGTTCTGCAGCCGCGACGCTCAAAAGAGCGGGGTTACCAATGATAAGAACCTTAGAATCTCATCATGAATGACAAAGTAGGACGGGAATTTCCCGTAGGTTTTGCTGTTCGTGAAAGGAGGTTCTTTTTTATGTCTCACGATAGCGATTTTGAATATTTCGAGAAGATGGCTCACTGGAGCTTCGACGAATTCGGCATTCACGAGGAGTGTCTGACGGATTGGGATCTTTATGGTCTTTTGAATGCTGCTGCGGACAAGGATTCCAGGATCCTGGACCTTGGCACCGCCGGCGGCGAAAAGATCTTGGAGTTCTTCCCTGACTGCGCCCTAATACTCGGCACAGACTACTCCCCTGCCATGATCGAAACGGCGAAAGAAAACCTTGCAAAGAGCGGCCGTAAAAACATCTCGTTCAAGGTAATGGACAATCTCAGCATGGATGTTCCTTCCGGTTACTTTGACATCGTCGTTGCGCGCCACACATGCACGGATCCCAAACAGATCTATGAGTGCCTGAAGCCCGGCGGAACCCTTCTCATAAGGGGTGTCGACAAGTACGACTGCTGGAATCTAAAGCTCATAATGGGCGGCGGCCAGGGTTGGAATGACCTGGTGCCGGTCTCGATTGCCGATTATGAGAATGTCCTCCAAGCAGGCTTTTCAGAGGCCGAACTCGTGCCGATCCACACGCGCGAATACTTCAAAGACAAAGAAGTATTCAAGCGCTTTTTGGAGACCGTTCCGATATTGGACGGCGTGGCGATCGAAGGCGGCATCTTAGACGAAGAAAAGCTCGAAAAGTACATCTCTGAGAACACCATCGGCGGCCGGATAATCCTCTACCGCGCATACTACGGTTTGAGCGCAAAAAAGCCTTCCTGATCTTCAAGAGACGGTCTTTTTCGGGAAAACCGGAACAAACTTTGCATTTCGCGACAACAAAAGTGCCATTCGCGACACTTCTGATTTTGACGCCTTTCCTCTTGGTAGTATTACGTTGTCAAAAGCAAAACCAAATCGAAAAGCGAGGAAAACAGTATGGAATACGTAAGAGGCACAGACATTAATTCACTTTCAAAGTTCATTTTGAAGAGAGTCGCAGACGGAAGGATCCAGATCCACGAGAGCTTAAGGGACGAACTCTCATATGAGATCTTGAGCGATATGTTAACTGAAGCAAAGCAGGGCTTCGTAAATGAGGAAGGCAAGCTTATCAAGGATATGCCCCAGGCTGAGATCCTGGTCATGACAAAGAAGATCGACAAGAAAAAGTACATCATCGGCCTTACAGAGATCAGGAGATTTGCAGGCACACCTTCAGATAAGACGGGCATCGCACGCTGGTTGGAAGATTCAAGAGACCTCCTTAAAGAAGGCAGAAGATTTTTCGCAGAAGGATTCGAAAAGGAAATGGCTTATTTCGACCATTCCGTGATCGATCATTTAAGGAATTCAGTAGGTTCCGGCCAGGCGCACGAAGCTGAATACCAGGATAAGATCATCTCCAGAGTCAAGTATAAGAAAGTGCTCGGAATCACCGTCACAAGGTTTGCACTGTTCATCGCGATGCTCATCCTCTGGAGCGTAGCTTTCAAGAACATCGCATTAGGAATCTGCTTTGCGATCTGCTTTGTCGGAAGCTTTACCATGATCACAAACAAGTCAAAGTCCGAAGAAAAGGAAGCTTAATCTGTTAATAAGGTACAGCCTTTTGACATAAAAGTGCCGGCATTCATGCAAGTTTAGCGATTTACTGTTTTCCGCTCTGCATGGGATGCCGGCACTGATTTTTTGATCAAAACTTCGATCAGACTGCCTTAGTGCCTCTCGGAGTGTTGTCGGTCGCAATATGGACCTCACCGTTCTTAACCTTCTTGCGGAGGACTGAGATGAAAGCATCGCTGTCGACAGGAGCTTCACTCTCGGCCTTCAGAGGCTTCTTGCCGGAGAAAATGCTTCCTTCAAGTCCGGCACAGTAATTCGTGATGACGACCTTATATTTAGTGGTCTGGTCTGCAAGATCGACCTTTGTTCCGTCACTTAATGTAATGCTGACGATCTCATAAACGGGCTCAGTGTCAGTTCCGTTATTCCTGTATTCAAAGGTAAAACCGGACATCTGGCCGCCGTATTCGACGTTGGCATAAGCCTTTGCGATCTGCTGGGCAAGTTCCTGTCCCGTAAGCTCATAGACCATAAGCGAGTAATTGAGATTTGTCATGGCATAGATATCTGCTGCGGAGAGCTGGTACATGCCTGATTCAGCAACAACAAGATCCTTGCCGATACCGCCGCCGCTATGGAAAGCAGCAACAACACCGCTGCTCTTGTAGTATTCGAGCATCAGGCCTGTGATAAAGTTGCCTGCGGTAGTTGTCGGTCCGCTGATATGGCCTTCTCTCTCAACACTGGTTTCGATGTAGCCCAAAGCTTCATTGAGCGTATCGGAAATCTTGTCTAAAGCAGCGTGAGAGATCGCCAGAACATTCTGGTCGAAGTTTTCGGCATTGGCAGAATTCTCATAAAGATCTTCCGGAGATTCCATGATCGAAATGTAAGTAAGATAATCGACCTTTACTGTTCCGTCAGTCTTGAAAACAAGTGTTGCATGAGCATAGCCCTGTGCCTCGCTTTCAGCCTGCATATAGTAAATACCGTTATCAGCTGTTCCTGTCATTCCCTTGTGTGTACGGCCGCCCATAACGAGCAGGACGTCATTGGGATCTAACGCGTTTGCCATCTCATCCGCAGCGCAGTGTGCGACAACGATCGTTGCGTCAGGATGCTCAGCAGCGTTGATCTCTTTTACACGCTTTGAAAATTCAGCGAGATCATCATGGATCTCATACATCTCGAACTTTGATCCTGCGATCTCGGAAGCATAGTTGGGAATGTAACCGATCAGCGCAATGCGGCAGCCGGCTTTTTCAACAATGACATAATCTTTTGTGGTGAGCGTTCTTCTCTGGTTTGTCGTGTTGTAAAGGTTAGAAGCAAGGACCGGGATCGACGGATTGCCGTTATATTCGCCGAGCTCGTAAGAAGGAACTGTGGCTGTGCCGTCCATCGCATACTTTGAAGCATCCCAGTCGAAATCGTGGCTGCCCAGAGTTACCGCGTCGTACCCCATCGAATCCATTGCAGCCCTGAGCGCCGCGCCCTGTGTGAGGTTTGATACGACGTCACCCTGATATATGTCTCCGCCGTCAACGAGCAGAACGTCAGCATAATCGCCTGAAGTTCTCGCATCATTGAAGATCTTTGCCATATAAGCGAGCCTGTACTGGTATGTACTCTTATCGCCGCTGGAAATATCAACGAGCTTTCCGTGGATATCGCTCGTCTCATAAACCGAGATCCTTTTTTCCGTCAGCGTCTTTGTCTCGGAAGAAGACTCAAAGGTCTGTTCCGTAGAAGTTTCCGTCTCTGTCGGGATAGGATCTTTATAGACATAAACTATCGTGCTTGCGATCAGCACCACCATGAATGACAGCAGCGCAACCGTAAATATAATGGCTTTAGTGTTGTTTGCTTTAGACATGCATTATCTCCAAAATAAAATTCCAAGATATAATAATTTATATTTTTATAGTGTTCAACCGTTAAAACATGCCAAACAGGTTACAATATCGGCAGTGTGAATCCCAAATCATGTATGAAAGTTTTTCGAAAAATAGGCGGGCAAACCGCCGGATCTTTTAAGCTTTCTTCTTTTTCCTGACAGCGAAAACTGTGACAACTATTGCTGCTAAAACAATTGCAGAGCCAATGCCGGCAGAGAGGTTCCTGTCTGCCGTCTTATAATTCGAAATGGTAATGTCGAGCGTCACGATGTTGCTTGCCGGATCTGTCTTAAAGTCTCCGTTACACTGTTCGGAAAAGACCTTGATCTTGTAATTTCCGGGCATCATATCTGCCGGAACATTGATCGCGGCTTTGCCAGAATCTTTTGCATCTGCAGAGGTGTTATCCACGATATTTCCGTAGTAAAGAATGTTGCCTTCAGAGTCTTCTATAATCGCCGAGATATATTCATTCGCGCCAGTCGAAGCGCCCTTGTATTTGAGCTTTACCGCGCCGTCTTTGAGGACTGTTTTAGAGCCTGAAACGGAAGCTTCGAAAACAGGTCTTGTATCGTCTTTTATAGTGAGCTTCCAATCGCTGCCGGTATAAGAACCGACTGTTTTCATTGCGTCTGCGCCGGGCACGCCCGAAGTCTTGCCGCCCTCTGCAGGTGATGTGAAAAGCACTTTTGAAATGTCGATATTCATCGCGGGACGCACTGCAAAAATGAAGTTGTTAACGTTACCGCCTCTTACGAATACGTTGCCGGCATTAAAGACATTCGCCGCATTTTTGGCGTCACCGGGGGTCCTGAGCCACCACGCGCCCGACATGTCGGCACCCGTCATGGCACGCTTGCTCTTGGTGTATTCGGTGTTAAGCGCTACGCGCGTGCCGCCCTTCGCCTTCCAGTCAGTCGGGAACCCCAGTTCCGGATCGATCACTTCATAAATGGATAAAAGATAAACCTTGTCATAGGTGTCGGCACCTGCTTCAGAGCCCTTCGCACCGTCCTCATTTACGACGTAGGATTCAAGGACAGCGCCCTGCTCCTGCGCAGTGAATGCCTTATCAAGGAATTTGCTGTTGAGCCACTTTCTCAGGGAACAATTTTCCCAGGTGACTGTTTCAGCTGATGTGTTGTACTCGATGCAATCGAGGTTCTGGTCTGACACGACGAAAAGGCTGCCGTCATTTGCGAGAACTCTCCATTTGACGGGCTCTTTGTTGCTGTCTGTCGCATCTTCACTCTTGACGGACTGCCAGTAGTTTCCGAAATAGATATTGCTCTCCATCGCGCCCTGGATATGGGCCGTTCCGCTCATGATCGCTTTGCAAGAGCTGCTATTTTCGCCTGATTCTGCGCGGAGAGTTTTTTGAAATGCCGAAAACGGCAGTAATCCTGCCATCAAGACCGCAGCCATGCTCACAAAAGCTTTGCGCAAATTCACGTAAAATCCCCCGCTTATCAATGTGAATGTCCCCAATGATCATCCTCTTTGCAAGTTCATATTCTATCACAAGTCATGCCGGTTAATTTGCCGCCGTCCCCCTTTATGCACGCCAAGTATAAAGACCTTTGCAACTAGTTAATCAGTCCCGCAATCACTCACGGTACGACGTATATGACGCCAATAGAAAACCTTCTTTCAACTAGTTAATTTGCCGAAGGCAAATTCCTGTTCGTATGTTGAAAGAAGGTTTTCTCTATTGGCGCTCCAAGCAGGAGTCGAACCCGCATCTACGGTACCGGAAACCGCTATTCTATCCGTTAGACTATTGGAGCTTTTTTCGGACTAATTATACTTATCTTCCGGAGTATTGTCAGCAACAGACCGGTTGTCGTTAAGGATCTTAAGAAGTCCCACGATCTCTAAAACGGTCTTGTCCTGCTTAACCGAAGAAGGCTTGAAAAGCATGTAAGGCATTGAGCCTGTGGCGTTGATGTTTACGCGGGCGCCATAGAAACTGTCACGCATCAAAGCGCCAAATGCCTGCATGTCGATCTGAAGATTCTGGTTAAGATAAAGCCTTACGCCGGTGTTCCTGATCGATGCTTTTGTAAAGCCTAATGGGCGTGCGACAGATCTTATGAGAGATACACCCGAGAGGATATAGACTTCAGGCGGAGCATCGCCGTAACGGTCAGTAACTTCGTCAAGGAAATCACTGTAAGATTCATAATCAGAGATGTCACCGATACGCCTGTAGCAGCTCATTCTCGCTGCCTCATCCTGGATATATGAAGAAGGAATATAAGCATCGTAATCGACTTCGACCGAGAAACCGTCAGTGGAAGCATCTGCGTGTCCTGTAATGAGATCAGTATCAAGAACTTCGTCTTTGCCGGATTTGAGGAGACGTACTTCCTCATCTAATAACCTGCAGTAAAGTTCATAACCGATCACATCCATCTGACCGTGCTGTTCAGCACCCAAAAGGCTTCCTGCGCCGCGGACTTCCAGGTCGCGCATTGCAATACGGACACCGGAACCTAATTCGGTAAATTCACGCAGGGCATTAAGTCTTTTCGAAGCTTCCTCGTTAAGAGGCGCGTCTGCATCGTAAGTGATGTATGCATAAGCCTGCCTGTCGGATCTGCCGACACGGCCCTTGATCTGATAGAGCTGCGAGAGGCCGAAGCGGTCGGCGTTTTCGACGATAAGCGTATTTACGTTAGGCATGTCGACACCGTTTTCGATGATGGTCGTGCAGACCAGGATGTCGTACTTGCCTTCGACAAAGTCGGAAACTACTGCTTCCAGACCGTTTTCGGGCATCTGGCCGTGCGCATATGTGACGCGGACTCCGGGCATCGATTTTGCGAGGAGATCTGCGACTTTATCGATATCTGACGTGCGGTTATAAAGATAGAAGATCTGGCCGCCACGAGCGATCTCACGCATGCATGCCTGGATGATTATCTGGTCATCGTAGCCCAGAACATAGGTCTGGACGGCGCGTCTGTTGAAGGGCGCTTCTTCGAGGACCGAGATATCACGGATGCCGGAAAGCGACATGTGAAGCGTTCTCGGAATAGGTGTTGCCGATAACGAGAGAACATCTACATCGGTCTTCATGGACTTTATCTTCTCTTTGTGATTGACGCCGAAACGCTGCTCTTCGTCGACGACGAGGAGCCCTAAGTGAGGTGGTTTTACGTCATTTGAGAGCACTCTGTGCGTGCCGATGATTACATCTATCTTGCCGTTCTTGATGTCAATTAAGCTCTGTCTGATCTGTGCCTGAGGAACGAATCTCGAGAGCAGGCAAACGTTTACCGGGAAGTCCTTTACTCTGGACATGAAATTCTCATAATGCTGCTGTGCGAGAAGCGTCGTCGGCGCGAGCATTATTACCTGCCGGCCGTTCATTACCGCTTTGAACATCGCCCTGAATGCGACTTCAGTCTTGCCGAATCCGACGTCGCCGCAAAGGAGCCTGTCCATCGGCTTTTCGGATTCCATGTCTGCTTTTATCTCGTGTACAGCGCGGAGCTGGTCGTCAGTCTCAACATAAGGGAATTTATCTTCAAAGAGCTTTTGCTGCTCTTCGTCAGGCGCACACGCAAAGCCTTTGTTTACGCTTCTTGCAGCATAGATCTTAAGAAGGTCGTAAGCAACTTTCTTGATCGCTTCCCTCGCACGCGAAACGGACTTTTTCCACTCGTCGCCGCCAAGCCTTGAGAGCTTCGGCTCCTTCTCACCCGGACCGACGTATTTTTGCAGGGAATCCAGATTTTCGGGCAGGATATAAAGCGTCTCACCCTTTGCATAAGTGAGCTTAAGATAGTCTTTTCTGATCTCGCCGACCTTCATGTTGACGAGGCCTTCGTAGCGGCCGACGCCATGCTTGTCGTGAACTACATAATCGCCGGGATTGATCTCGCTGAAGAAATTGATCCTGTTGCCGCCCTTTTTCTTCGGCGCCTGTTTCTGCTCGGCGCCATAGAGCTCCTGCTCGCCAAGGATCGTGATCCCGAGCATCGGATAAGTAAATCCTGCCGGAAGGGGCGCATCGATTATGTTTGCAAAGCAGTCATATTCGGTCAAACGCTCTTTTAACTGCTCGTATCGCCTGCCGTGATGGGCGACAAGATATACGTCAGGGTTCTTTCGAAGGAGCAATGCCAGATCTTCTGCCTTGCCCGAAAAGTTATCAGCCGGAAAGCCCGACACCGTATGCGTTACGCCGCCCGGCAGACCATTGCCCGAAGACTGGAACATCGACAATGTAACAATGTTATTGAGGCTGTCTAAGGCCACCATGACCTTGCTGATGTTGGGCATTGCAGACGGAGAGCACGTGGGAGCGATACCGATCTCGAAAGAGTCACGGCACCTCTGCGCATATTCGCCTGCATAAGCATTCATTCTGGCATCACAGTCGACCATCTCGTCAACGAAAAAGATAACATCTTTGCCGTTAACATAATCTATAACTGTATTGAAATCTTTAAGGATAAGGCCGAGCCATCTTGCAATGCCCGAAGGCTCAATGCCGTTTCTGATCTTTTCCGCATCACCCGTGGCAGTTCTGGAAAGGAGCTCAGCTGCGCGCCTTACTTCCCTTGTCGCGGTGTTCATTTTCGAGAGATCTTCCTGAACTTGCGCAAGGATCGCATCAGCTGTTTCATTACGCTTTTCTTCCGGGAAAGCATATATGGACGCAGGCACGGCGATTGTCTCTTCGAGCTGTCCTGTCGATCTCTGCGTCTCCCTGTCGAAAGTCTTGATCTGGTCTATCTCGGTGTCGAAAAAGCTGATTCTGACAGGCTCCGTGTAGGAAGGCGAATAGATATCAACGATGTCGCCTCTTACCGAGAACTCGCCTTTTTCCATGACCTGCGGAACATTCTCGTAGCCGTTAAGAAGGAGCATGGAGACAAGTTCGTCGCGCTCTAATTCCTGACCGACTTTAAGATCCAATATCCTTTTCGCGAAAACATTCTTAGGTTCAAGCTTATTTAAAAGTGCACCGGACGTTATTACGGCAGCCCCGAAATCCCCTTTGACGAGCTCCGAGAGGGCTTGTGACCTCGTAAGCTCTAATTCCCTTGAAGAAGCCTCAGCGCTTACGAGAGACAATTCTGAGGGCATCAGGAGGGGTACCGGAAGGTCAGTAAATGCAGCACAGTAAGATGCGGTGCTCCTTGCCCTTGCAGCGTCAGGTTCGATGAAGACAGCTTTTCTCTTATTGAGGCGTGCCAAAGCCATGGCAACATAGACCTTCTGCTCGGTGCAGAGGCCTGTGATATTAAGATGCTTTCCTGACTTGAGACTGTCGGAAAAAACAGATACGAGCTCTTTATCGGAACTGATCTTTCCGAGGAGCTCTAAAAGGCCCTTATCCATTGGAGATGATCTCCTCAACGGCCTCGCAGGCCTTAACGAAAGCGTCGTTTAGCATCGGCCGCTCATTTGTCGGAACTTCGGAGAGAACATAATTTACAAGCTCCCAGTTCTCAGGAACAGGACCTGTGCCGATACGGACACGCGGGAATTCTTGAGTACCCAGAAGCTGAATAACCGATCTCATGCCGTTATGTGTGCCTGCACTGCCCTTCGGCCTTACTCTGATAGTGCCTTTTGCGATATCGATATCGTCGTAAACGGTGATTATGTTCTTGGGCGGAACCTTATAGAACTTGGAGATCTCGGCCAGGCACTCACCTGAATTGTTCATGTAAGTCGTAGGCTTGATGATGATGACATCCTGGCCGCCTATCTTGCCCTTGCCCCAGAGCCCTTTATACTTTTCTTTTCCGAGAAAAATGCCATGCTTATCCGCGAGCATATCCACAGCGAGATAGCCCATATTGTGCCAGGTATACATATACTGCTTTCCCGGATTACCAAGCCCGGCGATTATCCACATATCAAACCTTTCAAGAGATCAGACCTCAGAACGTCTGTCGTCAAGTCTGATATAGTTCTCGCCTCTCATACGGCTCTTATTTGCGACCCAGTTGTCTTTGTTGAGCTGCTTGGATCTGCCGATACCGAGTGACAGAGCAGGAACGTCTGATGTGATCGTGGAACCTGCAGCGATGTAGCAGTCCTTGCCCAAAACAACGGAAGATACGATATTGGAGTTGCCTCCGATAAATACATTATCTTCGATAGTGCAGCCGATCTTGTCCTGACCGTCGAAGTTACATGTAACTGTACCGCATCCGAAGTTAACGTTTCTGCCGACCTTTGAGTCACCGATGTAAGTAAGGTGACGTGCTCTCGTATATTCGCCGATGTCAGAACCCTTGACTTCAACGTAAGCGCCGAGCGTAACGTGATCGTCAATCTTTGAATCAGGTCTGATATGCGTATAAGGTCCGATACGGCAGTCCTTGCCGATCGTGCTCGCAGAAACGATTGAATTATCTACAACAGTACCGTCACCGATGTCGGAGCAGTCGATTCTGGTATTCTCACCAATGATGCAGTCCTCACCGATATTTGTGTTGCCCAAAAGTGTCGTGCCGGGAAGGATAACCGTATCCTGTCCGATCTCAACTGCATGATGGATCCATGTGGCATTGGGATCAACGATCTCGACGCCGTTTCTCATGTGGCGGTCAAGGATCCTGTGATTCATGATATCTCTTACCTGGGCAAGCTGCTTTCTGTCGTTAACTCCCCTTGTATCGTCGAAATCGCATACAACAGCACCTACTGTGTAGCCGTCGTCGATCAGGATTCCGATAGTATCTGTGAGGTAATATTCCTTCTGGGCGTTATTTGCGCCGATCCTTCCCAATGCGGAAAGGAGCAGAGGAGTCTTGAAAACATACATTGAAGAGTTGATCTCTTTTACCTTGAGCTCCTCAGGTGTGCAGTCCTTGTGCTCAACGATCTTTGTAACATTGCCGTCCTTGCCTCTGATGATCCTGCCGTAGCCTGTCGGATCGTCAGCCTCAGCAGTAATGAGGATAGCTGCGCAGTTTGAATTAGCTGAATCGAAAGCTTCCAGAGCCTTCTTGATAGTATCTGCAGATACCATCGGGCAGTCACCCGGAAGAACGATAGTAAGGCCGTCTCTGCCTTCAAGGAAAGGCGCTGCCTGCATGACTGCGTGACCTGTACCTCTCTGCTCTTCCTGAAGCACATAAGCAACGTTCTCGCCCAATATGCTTCTGATCTCTGCCTGCTGTTCACCTACAATATATACCTGATCCCGGCAGCCTGACTCGAAAAGAGCATCAGCTACCCATTGGATAATCGGTTTGCCCGACACTTGGAACACGACCTTTGAATGCTTGGACTTCATTCTCGTGCTTTTTCCTGCCGCCATAACAACCGCACTGATTTCCATAATAGAACCTCTTATTTATTTAAAAATTGGGATTACCCCCGACATTATAGCAAATCTTTAACCCTTATTAAATGAAAAGCCCTGCACTTTATGGGACAAAGTGCAGGACTGAACTTTTCTTGTTTTCGAGCCCTTAGAGCGAAAAAATAAGCTTTCCGGTTATCAGAGACCCTCAACGGAAGCGATTGCCTCACGCATATTTGCCTCAGATTTCTTGAGGAGCTGGTACTCTTCGTCTGTAAGACGCATGTCGATGATCTTATCAACGCCGTTTGCACCGATAAGTGCAGGAACGTCCAAAGTAACACCGGAGATGCCGTATTCGCCGTTAAGTCTTGTAGAAACTGTTCTGATGGTGTGCTCGTCTTCTGTGATGGATCTTAAGAGTGTAGCAGCACTTACTGCGATACCGTTAAATGTAGCGCCCTTGAGCTTGATGATCTGAGCACCGGAAGACTTTGTCTGCTGTGCGATCTCATCCTTAACATCCTGGCCGAAAGGTACGCCGATAGCATCTGCATACTCGTCGATACCCATACCTGCAACGTGAGTATGGCTCCATACAGGGAACTGTGTCTCACCGTGCTCTCCAAGGATATAACCGTGCACGTTTCTTACGTCAACGCCAAGCTTTCTGGAAATGAGGACTCTGAAACGTGCAGAGTCGAGGTTCGTACCTGAACCGATGATCTTGTTTGAAGGAAGTCCGGACCACTCTGCAACCTTATATGTAACGAGGTCGCAAGGGTTGGAGATTACCATGATGACACCCTTGTTGTAGTACTCCATAACACTGTCAGTGATTGCGTGAGCGAGCTTTACATTCTTCTTAGCGAGGTCAAGTCTTGTCTCGCCTTCTTTTCTGGGGATGCCAGCTGTGATGATGATGCAGTCTGCATCCTTAACATCACTGTAGTCGCCTGCGTGAATATACATATCGCCGATAAACGGAAGTCCGTGGCTGATATCAAGAGCTTCACCCATAGCCTTGTCCTTATTTACATCGATAAGAACGAGCTCAGAGCAGAGCTGCTGCATTGCGATTGCGAAAGCCGTAGTAGATCCTACTGCACCTGCGCCGATAATGGCGACTTTAGTTCCTTCTTGTTTATACATGTCTCATATGCCCCCTTTTGTAGCAATACGAATGATATCAAGAACCAACTTTCAAATAAAGTCATTATTCGTTGCAAAAATTACCTAAAATTTGCACTCGGGAACTCGTATGGAAGTGTAATTTGATAATTTGATAATCAAAGTTTTTCCTTGATTTTGCTGGGTTTTTGGGGCTTTTTAAGTCCTTTTAATCGAATTGACGGTTTTTACAAGAGCCAATATAATGAACTTATAAATGAGGCACTACCATATAGGCGGTTGTCCTCAGTGTTAGTTTATTATAATAAGCCGCACTTTGTGACGGGGGCGGCTTATTTGTTGCTATACAAAGAGCAATAAATAACGGCGTAAGACCAATGGTCCTACGCCGCTATATTATGTAATAAAACTACCGTGTTAAGAGAATCAGATCTCCTGAGGGAGCTCCAATGTTCTCTCGGCATTGAGCTTTGCACAGAGTTCAACGAACTTATCGAGTGCAACGCCCTGGAGCTGCTTGTTAGAGCCTCTGACGTTGACAGATACTGTATTCTCTGCAGCTTCCTTATCGCCTACAACGAGGATATAAGGATCCTTCATCTGCTTAAATCTCTTGATCTTGTCTCTCATGTTGACGTCTGTTAAGTCGGACTCGACTCTTACACCAACCTTTGTGAGCTCAGCAGCAACCTTCTCTGCATACTCGTTATGCTCAGGTCTGATCGGTACAACTGCTACCTGATAAGGGTTGAGCCAGAACGGGAATGCGCCCTTGAAGTGCTCTGTGATGATGCCGATGAAACGCTCGAAAGAACCGAAGATGGCTCTGTGGATAACGATAGGCATCTTCTGAGCACCGTCCTTGTCGACATATGTGAGCTCAAAGTTATGAGGGAGCTGGAAGTCGAGCTGGACAGTACCGCACTGCCACTCACGTCCAAGAGCATCCTTGATCTGAAGGTCGATCTTCGGGCCGTAGAATGCGCCGTCGCCTTCGTTGATCTCGTAATTGCCCTCACCATACTTCTCGTCGAGAATAGCCTTCAGAGAAGCTTCTGCAGCGTTCCAGGACTCGATATCGCCCATGAAGTCGTCAGGTCTTGTGGAGAACTCTGCTCTGTATGTGATGCCGAATGTCTTGTAGATCTCGTCTGCAATAGCGATAACGTCCTTGATCT
>JAEEGJ010011712.1_pt1 | contig 22110 bp, 13 predicted proteins | sample 8958761 | NCBI WGS metagenome assembly JAEEGJ01 (sample SAMN16246546, study PRJNA631951) | gut metagenome | biome: gut microbiome; feature: rumen; material: RS-attached | host: Bos | place: Iran: Karaj | collected 2018-10 | reverse complement strand
CCGCCGTTCTTCTGGGCGAAGACGGTATAGTGGTCGACGCCGCTGGTCGGGTCGCTGCCGCTGACGGTGACGGTGAGCTTGCCCTCCGACGGTTCCTCAGCCTTCGTGACCTTCGATGTCGGATAGTCGGTGTCGAAGGTGTTCGTGTAGGTATTGGTCACGATAGGCTCGTTGGCATCGAAGATGATGGTGGCCTTGTTGCTGATGGTGGCCCCGTTGGCCGGGTTGGCTTTGTGGTCGATGATGAAGCTGACGTAGCCCTCGCCGCGCCCGTTCTGGTCGTTGGGCAGCAGGAAGCCGTTCATCACGTCAGCCAGCTCGCTGCCGTTCGCCTCAAGTGATGCGAAGCTCCAGTTGACGACGCCCGTTGCGGGGTTGAACTGTCCGCTGACGCGCACCAGGATGTCATGGCCGTTCACCTTATAATTCACGTCGCGCGTGAACTCCTGAGTCCGGCTGCCGCCCACGACGAAGGTGGTGTCGGCCCAGCCGAAGCTGCTGAACGAGAAGGTCTCGGCGTCGAGCTTCGACAGGTCGAGCGTATCGGTGACGAAGACCTCGTTGGCAGGTGCCGATGCCGTCGACTTGTTCTCGAAGGTAATCATGTAAGGCATCTGGTGGATGGTCCGGATGAAGTGCTTCTGATCGTCAGGTCCCCACGGGCCAATCATCTCGTTGGGGTCGATACTGTTGACGCCACGATTGCCGCGAGAGTTGGGATCGCCGTTCAGACAACTGCGCAGACTGTTAATGTTATCGACGGCACTATACACACTATAGGCCGTACTGGCCAGCTTATACGCACCCTTGAGGGGAGCCGGGATAACCTCTTCGGCACAGTTCATAACAACATCGGTAAGACTGCCGAAGACCGTACCCCAACTGCCGTTGGCCCCAGAAGCAATGCTATAACCGTTCTTGCCGATGCTCCACAGGCACGATGCGCCGGGAATAAAGCTGATGGCCATCTCGAAGGCTTGCTTTCCCCACTCCATGGCGAAGCACTCACCCTGTTCCAAGGTGTAGGGGGCGCGTGTCATGGCAGCGTCGGGAATATAGGGTCCCCAGGGCTGCTCCAGCCAGTAGCCAATCTTGATATTGTCGGAGTCGATGCCGGAACCACTCTTCATACGCATGCGGAAGATACGCTGATTGGTGCTGTTGGGGGCGATATACGGAACCATGAATGAGTAGATGCGGATGCTGTCGCCGGTCTGTTCGTCATAGACCTTGATGTGGTCGCCCAACTGGCGGGCGAGCGTTCCCTCAAAGTGCGGGTCGATAGGCGAGAACTCAATATCGAACTCAAAAGCCACGTCAACGGTGCCCTTGCGGTCGGGGATGATCAGGAACATCGGCACATTGTAGGCAGCGGTGTTAGAACGGTTGCCGTAGTTAATGGCGAACTTCTGGTAGCGGTTCCAGAGCATCAGGAAACGGCTATCGACGCTCATCCACACATCGGGTTCCTCGGCTTTCTCAACCGTCAGACCTTGGCTCAGCGTGTCGGTGCCCACGATGACGTCGTACTTGCCTGTGGGAGCATTCACGAGGTTAAAGAGGGCCGGGGCAAGGTCGTCGAACGAGGCCACCTTGTCAGAGTTGTAGCCGACAGGCAAGTCCCACTGACCCTCAATCTCGGTATCGCCCTGCTTCAAAAGGACGCGGGGCTTGGTGCCGCTGTTCAGCTTGTAGCCGCCCTGTATGCGCAAGGCGACACCCTCAACCTGTCCGACCTTGTTGGGCGAGACCTTGCTCAGTCCACTGATGGTGAACTGCTTAGACACAGGTGCGAAGGCGTTGGTCTCCTTGCCGTCGCCCTTGGCCACCATCCAGAAGGTGTAGTTGCCGCCGTGGCCGGTGTAGTTCACGCTCTCGTGCTTCTTGCTGCTCTCATTGTAGGCGCCGAGGGTGGTTGGGCTGGGTTTGAACCACCAATAGACGTCGCCGTCGGGGGTGGCATTGTTCACATAGACAGTGGTGCCCTTCGTGTCCTTGGTCAGGGTGAAGTCGGCCTTCGGCGTCTTAATGCCGTCGTGCTCCACTAACGGGTTGTTCATCAGGGGCACGGGGTCGTTGTGGTACTGGCTCTGGTCGCGCAGCGTGCCGTCGAAGGTGAGCAGCAGGCGGCAGTCCTTGTCGTTGGCATCGGGCTTGCCGTAGATGTGCTGGTGAATCTCGTCGAGCGTCAGGGCACGGCTGTAGATGGCGAAGTTGTCGATGAGCACGTCGCCATCGGCTTGACTGCCAGTGCGGCCAATGAGGATGGGGTTGTTGCCCATCTTAATCTTACCCACCTCGGTAATCGTCCTGTAGGGCAGACCGTCGATGTAGAAATGTACGTTGTTTTGCGCGATATTCGAGTCGTAGGTCATGGCCACGTGGTGCCATTGTCCCATCTCGCGGATAAGGTACTTCCACGGTTGGAAAAGACTCACGCCGTTGGATGTCTCAGGATGTACGCAGCCATTGAAGGCAAAACCACCCGACGTGGCACCGCCCGACTGATAGTAGAGTTCAATGTACCAGCCGTTCCAGCTGGTCGCGCCACCCAGGCTTCCAGAGTTGTTGTTCTGACTGGCCAGCAGGAAAGAGCCGGAAGCCGCGTCGAAGCGCACCCATGCCTCTACGGTGATGGCCTCGCTGGTGGCCTCGATGCTGGGCGACATGGGGACGATGATGTCGGTGAGCGCGCTATAGGTGGCGGTCTTGGTCAGGTGGTAGGCCATATTCTTGTCGCCCGACTCAGCGGGACGCTCCACGCGGCGGTGGCAGATGTTCCAGAAGTAGGGGTCGGAGGTAGCTTGTCCTGCCTTGTATGCGCTGTACTGCATGAACCAGTGCTCGGTGCCCTCCTGGTCGAAGAGCACGGTCAGCGTCTCGTTATTCCAGTCTCTGCGGGGTTCCCACGACTGGTCGCCCAAGCGGAAGTTGCGATAGACGGTCTCGAAGCCATCCTTCGACTCCATGTAGAATCCCTGCTGGGCGGTGAAGATGACGTGCTTGCCGGTGGGGTCGTCGGGAACGATGGTGAAGCTGCCAATGCTGGCCTCGTAGGTATCGAAGCAGCGACGCTGCTTAGCCCAGGTTGTGCCGCCGTCGTGTGAGTAGAAGATAGTGGGGTGAGCGTCACGTCCGGTACGATAATCGTTCCCGGTTCCCGTGCATGTCAGCACGTAGATGTAATTGCCCTTCGAGGCTATGATGTTTGGCTCAATGCCGCAGGTGCCCTCAATGTACATAGGTTCCTGCCATGTCTCTCCGCCGTCAGTAGAGCGCTGGAAGATGGTGTGCATCAGGTCATCGCTCGGATTGGGTTCGCCCTCGCCACCGTCGCTCAGCGAGCCACGGTAGAGCACGTTAATGTTCTGGCCATCCATGGCCAGGTGTGGTCTGTAATAAGAGAATGTCCACCAGCTCACATAACTCTTGCCGTTGGGTGTCACGTGGGCGATGTTCCGGCTCTTGCAAGTCTTGCCGCCGTCGGCAGAGGTGGTGATAAGCAACTTGCCCACACTGTCGCCCATTAGCACCACGCGGTTGCCCTGCACCTTCATGTCGACGACGTTCTGCTTGGCTATCTCCTGGTCGGTAAACGTCTCGCCGCCGTCAATACTGCTGACGAGGTGTACGCAGCGATAGTCTTCACCTGTCTTGTAAGTAAAGCCCTCTGTGCCAGTGGGGTAAGAATAGGTTATGGCCACTATCTGCCCATCGCTGGCAATATGTTGACGCTGGTAGCCGCCGTATTGGGCACCGGAGGCCAGCTCGCGCGTGGTAAAGGTGGCACCGCCGTCGGTACTTCGGATGTAGCTTATGCTATTGCCCGACATCTGGCTTTTGTAGTCTATGGCAATGATGTGTACCAGCTGGCCGCTGACAGTCATAAAGTTCTGATTGTAGTTGTTGATCCGAGCATGCAGTGCAGCCACTTGCTGGGCCTGCTCCCAGGTGCGCCCCAGGTCTGTGCTGCGCCGATAGTAGAGACGGTAGAGTCCTTCGGCATCCTTGTTGTTTTCCTGCCACAGCAGGTGGATGGTCTGTCCCTCTATTTCCACCTGGCTGTTGAACAGACTGGTGGTGTACTTAGTACTGTCGCTGACTCCGTAGGTCAGGTTCTGCCAGCCGCCCCAGTCGGAGGGCAGGCACTTCGTCAGGTCGTCGGCAGTCTGGGCCGCCGCCAACATCGGCACCGCAAGGAGTGCCAGCTTGATGAGTAGTTTCTTCATAATACTTTTATGAGATTTAGTTAAAATATTTCTGCAAATATAGCCAAATCTCCTTATTCAGTAACTATCAAAACGCAGGAAACGACTATCAAATCACGGAAATGATAGCCGTTTGCACCTATTCTACACAGAAAATCCCGGAATCGCCAGACGCGATTCCGGGATTTATAGTAAGATGATACTAAACTCTTACACGAGGTCTGCACGGCCCTTCACCTCCTCGAGCACGGCCTTGGCGATGGTGCTGGAGAGCGGTGCGTGGTGGCTGTACTCCATCGAGCTGGTGGCACGGCCAGAGGTGATGGTACGCAGGGCGGTGACATAGCCGAACATCTCCGACAGGGGCACCTTGGCCTTGACGACACGGGCACCACTACGAGCCTCGTCCATACCCTCAACCTGACCACGGCGCTTGTTCAAGTCGCCGATGACGTCACCCATGTTCTCCTCGGGCGTAACGACCTCGAGCTTCATGATGGGCTCCATCAGCACGGGCTTGGCCTGGGCGCAGACAGCCTTGTAAGCCATCTGGGCGGCAATCTCGAACGACAGCTGGTCGGAGTCGACGGGGTGGAACGAACCATCGACCACCACAACCTTCAGCGAGTCCATGGGGTAGCCACCGAGGATACCATTCTTCATGGCAGCCTCGAAGCCCTTCTGGATGCTGGGAATGAACTCCTTGGGGATGTTACCACCCTTCACCTCGTTGACGAACTGCAGTCCGCCGTCCTTGGCGATATCCCAGTCGTCGTCCACGGGACCTACGTTGACGATGATGTCAGCGAACTTACCGCGACCACCCGACTGCTTCTTGTAGACCTCACGATAGTTCATGACGGTCTTGGTGATAGCCTCCTTATAGTTCACCTGGGGCTTACCCTGGTTGCACTCCACCTTGAACTCGCGCTTCAGGCGGTCGATGATGATGTCGAGATGGAGCTCACCCATACCCGAGATGATGGTCTGACCACTCTGCTCGTCGGTACGGACGGTGAACGTCGGGTCTTCCTCGGCCAGCTTGGCCAGACCGTTGTCGAGCTTGGCAACGTCGGCCTGCGACTTCGGCTCAACGGCGATGGAGATCACCGTGTCGGGGAAGGTCATCGACTCGAGCACGATGGGCTTGTCCTCGTCGCAGAGGGTGTCACCCGTGCGGATGTCCTTGAAGCCTACGCCTGCGCCGATGTCGCCGGCGTCGATCGACTCCATGGGGATTTCCTTGTTCGAGTTCATCTGGAACAGACGGCTGATACGCTCCTTCTTGCCCGAACGGGGATTGAAGACGTAGGAACCGGCCTTCACCGAACCTGAGTAGACGCGGAAGAACACCAGACGGCCCATGTAGGGGTCGGTGGCAATCTTGAAGGCCAGAGCGGCTGTCGGCTCGTCCTCAGAGGGCTTGCGGCCCTCCTCCTCATCGGTGTTGGGGTTGGTACCCATCACGATGTCGGTGTCGACAGGAGCAGGCAGGAAGGCGCAGACGTAGTCGAGCAGGGGCTGAACACCCTTGTTCTTGTACGAAGAGCCGCAGAGCATGGGCGTGCAAGCCAGCGAGATGGTACCCTTGCGGATAGCTGCGATGATCTCCTCTTCGGTGATGGAAGCGGGATCGTCGAAGTATTTCTCCATCAGCGCCTCGTCATACTCGGCAGCAGCCTCGAGCAGCTTGTTGCGCCACTCGTCGCACTCGTCCATCATGTCGGCGGGAATCTCCTCGAGGTCATACTCGGCACCCATCGTCTCGTCGTGCCACAGAATGGCCTTCATACGGATGAGGTCGACCAGGCCCTTGAAGTTCTCCTCGGCACCGATGGGCACCTGGATGACTACGGGGTTAGCTCCGAGGATGTCCTTCATCTGCTGGACGGTCTCGAAGAAGTCGGCACCCGAACGGTCCATCTTGTTGACGTAACCGATGCGGGGCACGTTGTATTTGTCAGCCTGGCGCCACACCGTCTCTGACTGGGGCTGAACGCCGTCAGCAGCCGAGTAGGTGGCAACGGCACCGTCGAGCACACGCAGTGAGCGCTCCACCTCAGCGGTGAAGTCCACGTGTCCCGGAGTGTCGATCAGGTTGATCTTGTACTTATTCTTGTTCCACTCCCAATAGCAGGTGGTGGCAGCACTCGTGATGGTGATACCACGCTCCTGCTCCTGAGCCATCCAGTCCATGGTGGCGGCACCGTCGTGCACCTCACCAATCTTATGGGTCTTACCCGTGTAGAACAGGATGCGCTCCGAAGTGGTCGTCTTACCGGCATCGATGTGGGCCATGATGCCGATATTGCGCGTCAAATGCAAATCTTGTTTTGCCATTTCTTTCTTATTTTACCCTTTTACCTTTTTACCTTTTACCTTATATTATTAGAAGCGGAAGTGGGCGAAGGCACGGTTAGCCTCGGCCATGCGGTGCATATCCTCCTTACGCTTGAAGGCGCCACCCTGATTGTTGAAGGCGTCCATAATCTCGGCAGCCAGCTTGTCGGCCATCGACTTACCACTGCGTTTGCGGGCGAACTGAATCATGTTCTTCATCGAGACGCTCTCCTTACGGTCGGGACGAATCTCGGTAGGAACCTGGAACGTGGCACCACCAATACGGCGGCTCTTCACCTCGACCTGCGGGGTGATGTTGTCCAGAGCCTGCTTCCAGATCTCGAGGGCAGACTTCTCGTTGTCCTTCATCTTTGCCTTCACGGTGTCGAGGGCATTGTAGAAAATCTCATACGACTTCGACTTCTTGCCGTCGTACATCAAGTGGTTCACGAACTTCGACACCTTCTTGTCGTTGAACACGGGATCCGGCAGGATCACGCGCTTCTTGGGTTTTGCTTTTCTCATTTTTGTTTATTAATAAATGATTTTTGTCTGCTTGGGGGCTGTTCTTGCACGTTCTTCAACACTCGCTCTTGAGTATTTACTCAACCTTTATAACATTTCTCCAGCAAAACGGGATTTGTTTTTTTTCTTTTTCACCTTTTTATATAAAAGGCCGGCCGCCTGACCTTCTCCGGTCAGTTTTTACTTCTTGGCCTTGGGACGCTTGGCACCGTACTTAGAACGGCGCTGAGTGCGGTTTGCCACACCGGCGGTATCGAGCGTACCGCGAACGATGTGATAGCGGACACCGGGGAGGTCCTTCACACGACCGCCGCGAACCAGCACGATTGAGTGCTCCTGCAGGTTGTGACCCTCACCGGGAATGTAACTGTTGACCTCCTTCTGGTTAGTCAAACGAACACGGGCTACCTTGCGCATAGCCGAATTAGGCTTCTTCGGGGTTGTCGTGTAGACACGTACGCAAACGCCGCGACGCTGAGGACAGTTATCCAAAGCGGGCGACTTCGACTTGTCTACGATTACCCTTCTGCCTTTTCTTACCAATTGTGAAATTGTAGGCATAATACTTTTACTTTTTAATTATTTGTTTATATATTATTTTGTTTATATTCAGCTATTTACGCAATGCGCCCATCATAAAAACGCAATTCGGGCTGCAAAGGTACAACTTTTTCTCGTTTCTACCTAATATAAAAGAAAGAAAAATCAACGGCTTAGGCAGAAATTAATAATATATAACTTTTTTAACAGTCTTTCACCACACATGCGGCACAAGTGTGTAGGTAAGAAAAGGAGGCTACCCCACTGGCAGCCTCCTTCTGTCGGGTTAAGCCTCGCCCTTACTCGGTCCGAAGGGGGCAATGGTGCGCGGTTCCTGATTGGGAATCTTAATCTGTCCGTACTCGCGCTCATAGCGCATGATATTCTCCTGCAGGGCGGCCAAGAGACGCTTGGCATGCTCGGGAGCCAGGATGACACGGCTCTTGACGGCGGCCTTGGGCACGCCGGGCAGCACCCGCGCAAAGTCGAGGACAAAGTCGCTCGACGAGTGGGTGATGATGGCAAAGTTGGCATACTCTCCCTGCGCCACCTCGGGCGTCAGCTCTATCTGCAGTCCCTGCTGCTTCTGTTCCTTTTCGTTCATTGTTGTATCGTTTTTAATGAATTTGAGGTGCAAAAGTAAGCAAAAAAGATGGAACGAACAAAACTTTTGCCCGATTTTCTTGGCAGAAAGCAAACAAAACGGTAATTTTGCACCCCACTAAGCTTAAAACACGATAAGATCATGAAGACTGATATCCAGATAGCCCGCGAATGCGAGCTGAAGCACATCAACGAGATTGCCACTAGCCTGGGCATCGCCCCGGAAGAGATAGAACCCTACGGCCGCTACATGGCCAAGGTGCCCGTGCGCCTCATCGACGAGGAGAGGGTGCGCCGGAGCCGTCTCATACTCGTGACTGCCATCAGTCCCACGAAGGCCGGCATCGGCAAGACCACCGTCAGCATCGGACTGGCATTAGGGCTTAACAAGATCGGCAAGAACGCTGCCGTAGCCCTGCGCGAGCCCTCGCTGGGACCCTGCTTCGGCATGAAGGGCGGCGCTGCCGGCGGCGGCTATGCCCAGGTGCTGCCGATGGAGAAGATCAACCTGCACTTCACGGGCGACTTCCACGCCGTGACCTCGGCGCACAACACCATCAGTGCCCTGCTCGACAACTATCTCTATCAGCACCGCAAGGATGGTTTCTCGCTGCGTGAGATATTCTGGAAGCGCGTGCTCGACGTGAACGACCGTGCCCTGCGCAACGTAGTAACAGGCCTGCGCGGCGACGGCGTGGTCTCGGAGACGGGATTCGACATCACGCCCGCCTCTGAGCTGATGGCCATCCTCTGTCTGGCTACCAGCGAGCAGGACCTGCAGCGCCGTATCGAGAACATCGTGCTGGGTATTACCGCCGACGGCAAGCTCTTCAAGGTGAAGGACCTCGGCGTGGCGGGAGCCATCACCGTGTTGCTGCGCGACGCCCTCAACCCCAATCTGGTGCAGACCACGGAACATACGCCAGCCTATATTCACGGCGGACCTTTTGCCAACATCGCCCACGGCTGCTCGAGCGTGCTCGCCACGAAGATGGCCATGACGTTCAGCGACTACGTGGTGACAGAGGCGGGCTTCGGCGCCGACCTCGGTGCCGAGAAGTTCTTCGACATCAAGTGCCGCAAGACGGGACTCCAGCCCCGACTGGTGGTCATCGTAGCCACCACCCAGGGACTGAAGATGCACGGCGGCGTAGCCCTCGAAAATATCAACGAGCCCAACGCCAAGGGACTGACGGAGGGACTGAAGAACCTCAACCGCCACATCCGCAACATGCAGGGCTTCGGTCAGCCGGTCGTGGTCACCCTCAACCGTCACGATAGCGACCTGGAGGAAGAGATAGAAATCGTACGCAAGAACTGCGAAGACCTGGGAGTGGGCTTTGCCGTCAACGAGGCTTTCCTGCGAGGCGGAGAGGGTGCCGTCGAACTGGCGCAGACCGTCGTCGATACGATTGAGAGGCAACAGCCGCTGCCCATCCGCTTCACCTACAAAGAGGCCGACTGTCTGGAGGACAAGATAGAAAAGGTATGTAAGCGTATCTACGGGGCCTCGACCGTGGAGTACAGCAAAACGGCGAAAAAGAAACTGGAGGACCTGCGCGCCACCTTCACCGACGAAGACGGGGCCATCGCCCACTACCCTGTCTGCATTGCCAAGACGCAGTTCTCGTTCTCAGCCGACTCTACCCGCTACGGTTCGCCCGAGGGCTTCACCATCCGCATCCGCGACATCATCCTGAACTGCGGCTCGGAGATGATCGTTGCCATTGCCGGCGACATGCTCCGCATGCCAGGACTGCCCAAGAGTCCGCAGGCCGAGCGCATCACCATCGTCGACGGCGAGATAGAAGGTCTCTCATAGAAAGAAAAGAGTCCGAATTGCCTGAGCAATTCGGACTCTTTTCTTGTTGGGGGGGGGCGGGCATAAACCACGGCACGTTATTCGTCGTCATCGTCATAATAGTCATCGCGACTACCACGACCAAAGAGATCTTTTTCGTTACTTGATTCATCACCGTAGCCCATACTGGTATAAGTATCGTATCTGTCATAACTATGCAGCACCACATCGCGCGATGCCATAATCAGCGGAACGTAGGCTACAGTCAAAACTGTCTTTATCTGGGGCTTCTTGTATGTCTTGCGCATAATCTGTTTCCTCATCTATTTACTTAACAATAATCTTCTTGCTATTGACTATATAAACTCCTTTGGGAAGTCCCTTCAGTGAGTTGTCACTCACTTTGATGCCTCTTAGGTCATAGACGGTGCCATCGGCAATGTTTTCAGCCGCAGCAGTCCCTTGCTCAACCTCAACGATACCCGTTGTGCCATCAACGACATCTTCATACGTAAACGACAGGACTCGACCGGCAGCCTCAGCCGTAGTAGGATGCAGCCAAGCATACGTTCCAGGCATGTAGTGGTCAGCCCCAGTCCACCGCTTGATGGTGCCGGACGTACTCATGAAGTAGTCACCAGTCTTGACGCCCGCATTGTCAGCCGTCTTGACAAGCGAACCCATCATCGTGTAATCACCCTGAGTCATACTTTCCACTTCGCTGGTTTCTATATGCACGCCATGGAATGTGGGATGATAAACCGACTTTGCAGGCTTAATAAGCACGGGCGTTCCCGCAACAATCATCTGGTGATAATGCTTCATCAGGACGAGTCGCCAGTGGACACCACTCTGCGTCACCTTGTCGAAGTGAATCACCTCGGGGGCAATCCCAGCATCGCCGAACACCTGTTCCAGTTGTGTAGTGCTAACGCTGAACGGCAGCACAAGCGAGGTCCATGTCCCGGCAGAGAAAGTGCGGTTAAGTGTCACATCGACAGGGGTATCAGCAACAGCTGGGGCCGTAGTGCTTGCAGAGTCAACAGTCACCGTAGTACGACTTCCCGTCTCTGTCGGCACGAACTGGAAGCCGCGGACGCCGATCTTAGAACCAGTGGCAAAGAAGTAATAGCTCTTGCCAGCCTTCACTTCGAAAGTGTACTTAGCATAACCTCCAGACACGAGCACATAACCTGTTCCGTCGTTGCTATTGTCACTGTAGTTGCCATTGTTCTGCGAGATGGCAGTACCCGTATGAATGGCGAACGGCTTGATGGGGTCGCCTACGCTGACGTGGTTCTTGTCAAGGTATGCCTTATACAGGTTATAGAGCGTCTGAGACTCTTCCCTATTGGGACCCTTGTTCTCCATTTCCTTATAATTGCCAGTTTCAAAGTCAGCAGGCTTGGAAGTGGTCACTTCTCCTGTCGTTTTGTTCAGATAGATATAGTCACCAACTTTCTTTCCACCTTCACCATCTCTGTCGTAATTGGCCCATCCGCCGACACCGCCGTTCTCAGCAGCAATCGCCTGTAGTCGGGTCCAATTGGTACTCAGGCGGGCCGAGCTCCACAGCTGCGGTACGCCGTTGATGGTCTTCACCTGATAGCTCTTTCCCTGTTCGTCAACCATATAGACGGGCTTCATACGGATGTAGCGATCAATGAAATATTTATCTTCCTCGTAGTGTACGGCACCCTGCTGGAGCACCCAGATGGTCAGGTCGCCGTCCTTCTCAGGCTCGAAGCGTACATACGAACCTTGTGACGGTATCTTAAACGTCTTCTCATGAACTGTAGTCGGTACATACGAGTTGATGTGGTTGTAGTTGTCTGACGGTGTGGTCAGAGTTTCATTCTTAGCTTCCATCTTGGCATTATCAACACCCTTGATGCTAAACTCTCCTACTGCGTCAAGCGGAGAACCGGTAGCAGCATCGGCAATATTAAGGGGGCCCCAGTCCTTCAGGTCGAAGCCTCCAAAGGTGGCCGTGATGTCAGCTTGGGCGTAGGTAATAAAGCCCTTACCACCAGAAGCCAACGAGTTGGTATTCACATTTGTTCCGCTATTGGCTGCCGACAAGCTGCTGTTGGTAGAGATGACGAAGCCGTCATCTGCAAGCATCTTTCCGTCGGGAGTGGTCTGTGCCACTGCCTCCCAGACGTGGCCATAGCGTGTATCAATCGTGAAGTTTGCTGTTGACACATCGCTGCTGGCATCTTCCAGAATGGTAATGGCCTTTCCCGTCGATGTCTTTGCCACGGTGAAGGGGTAGCCCTCTGCATACACCATCGAGGTGGCATTATCAGCAGGCGTAGTGCCATCAACTGTATAGAAGATAGTGCCCTTAACCGGGTTCGGGTCAATGATGCGGATGAGAGTTGAGGGGGTTACATCGCGTGACTGGCCGTTGTTCCATGCCGTTGCATTCTGTTCAAAGGTTCCGCTGCTGTTGAATCCCCACCATGTTGCGCCCTCATCGTTGGAAATCTGGTAATAGGGTTTGTCCATAACGTCAGAATACACATAGTTGGACGTTACAACATTACTATACATATCTTCCACAGGGTCGTATGCAATGGCTTTGATAGCCACATTGCCAGAGATGACGACCTTGCTCAGACCTGAATACTTATAGGTGTTGACATTACCAATGACGGGATCTGTGCCGTCAATAGTATAGTAGATATTGGCACCAGCACGCGCACAGGCAATCTGAACTGTCAAGGTACTGGTGTTGTAGCGGTAAGCAGTCCCAACACCATTCGGGTCAAAGATTGGGTCGGGAATCGCATCCTTCTTCGTATAGGTCTCAGAAACAATAGCGCTCGTCACTGATCCATCGGAATTGTATGCAATGGCTTTTACGGTAATTGATGTACCGACAGCCAATCCCTCACCAATGGTATTCTCAACACTGCCATTTGCACTTATCTCTGTGCCATTGTTCGGAGTGGGATCAGTTCCATTAGTGGTATATCTAACATTCCATTCATTTGGTGCCAGCACCTTGTAGGTCATCGTGCCCGCATAGTTACACGTCTGCGGCGTAATGATGGGCTTGTGGGTAGCAGGGTCAGCGATATAAACATAGAAGTAGGCTTCCGATTTGTCGGTTGTACTCTTATATTGAGGCTCACCTGATTTGCCGCCATGCTCCTCACCACCGGCATACGTAGCTTTGACACGTACCCAGCCAGGGTTGTTTCCGGCTGTAACAGCACCAGTTGATGAGTCAATTGTAGCATCCGAGGCTCCGCTTCGGCTCATAATAGTATAAGAAATCTTACCGTCATAGCTATCAACTTCCTGCGTCACTCCAAGGCTGTAGTTACCGGGATCGTCATAATTGCGTTTGTTGTACCACGTTACTTTATAATAAGGTGTGGCGGTAGTTGCTCCAGTGGCAATTTCCAATCTCTGCAGCGGAGTGGTCTTCTCCGCATTGCTGTACAGTCGCAGGTCAGTATCGAAGAGATACCAGTACTCGGTATAGGTCTGCTCACTGATATAGTCAGCCTCACCATAAGTATCCGAATTGTTATAGTGTTTCACTTGCACCGCAGTGAAGCGACGCTTGGCCACCTCGGTAGAAACCACAGGCACACTACCCGTTCCTTTCTGAACGGCATTCTCGTTAATAAGCTGTTCAGTGGTATAGACAGTACCTGTAGAGAACTTACCATAAACAAGGTTACCAGCTCCGACAGGATTCGTCTTCGACGCACCTTCACCGTATGCCACGACATTCTCAGAGGTATTCATCATCTTGCGTCCGTCCTTGTTCAGCGAGGCTTCTGCATCAGGTGAAATCGGGTCGTATGTAGGCTCGGCAGGTCTTTCGTGCGCCACAATCTTCGGAAACATCAGACGTGCCACCGTACCACGAAGCGTGTACTTCTTTGTGGAGGCATCGTATGTGGTGGCCACGACATTGACGTTGACGTAATTGCTGCCGCTGAGAGTCTCGTCAATATAGATAGGTATGCCACGGCGATACTGGTACACGTGGTTTTTCCTGTCAAGCGTTGGATTGGCAGGGATAACAGCTGCATTGGCATCCTGGGCGTATGAGAACCAGATGGCATCTCCCTCGTTCTTGGGCTTTACATAGAGGATACGTCCGTTGGGGAAGCCATCAGAGAACTTGCCACTATTAAACGTCCAGACTTTATCAGCGTATGTGTTGTCATCGCCTGTCACCGAAGCACTGGGATCGGCCATAGTTATCTTGGCAGAACAAGCTGCATCCCAGTAGAACTCCACCTGAACATCGGCAGTCTTCTCAATAATTGTCACGGTAAGTTCCTCGGTAACCGCTTCGGTAGAAGAGAATGCACTGCTATATGCTCCCTTTGGAGTCGCCGACACAGTAATCATACGTGTGGTACCAACGGCAGCCTCAACACCATCTGCCCCTGTTTTAATCTGTCCATACTCATCAACTGTGATTTTGACGTAATCGGTTCCACTGCCTGAACCTGCTGTGTAAGTGAAGTCGAAGAAGTCCGTATAGTCAGGAATGTCCTCGTCCTCACCTAATATATAAGTGGTGTAGCGACCGGAACCGTCGGTCATTTCCTTGATGCCGATGGGATTGCCGTTCTTGTCGGTGATTATCGGAACGATTGTTGAAAGCTGTCCCTGCTGGATTTCCTGGTCATTGGCACTCACCAAGAAGGATCCAGGGCCATAAACAGTGTATGTCTGCGACACGTAGCTGTTGGGCTTGTAGTCGTTGTTACCGTCAAAGGTGATGGTCAACGTGGCCGTACCGGCAGACTTCGGAATGACATTGGCGAAATAGAAACTGCTGCTTCTGCCGAAGGAGCTTTCCACAACATAAACATTGCTGACATCCAAAACCGACGGGTCGGAAGAGGTGATATGGAAGCGAGATGCGTCATCTGCGTATGTCACGGGATCGGCAGCACCGTCAGACGGTGTGAACATCACGCGGTGGCTGAAGTGGTTGTTGGTGCTTGCCGTCGTGCCCGTACCCACATTCTTTTCGTAGCTGTTGCTCGTGTCGCGCAGGTTGAGCGTGGCACGGGTCTCGGTAGAAACCTGTATTCTGTAGAGTTTCACATTGCTCTTGGTGACTTGCAGACGGACGAAGTCTGCTGCTGTGGCAATCAGGGTGACAGTCGTCTGTGTTTCGTCTGACAAGATAGACGTTGCGGTGGCATCGCCCTCGACCGTGGCGTTGGTGATGTCAAATCCTGCCTGTGTCGTGCCATTGCCTCCGTCAAACGTCACGATCACCTTGTCGCCAGCAGCTGTTACGGGGACATCCACCCAGATGGCGCTGTTGCGGAACTGCATATAAGAGCTGTACAGACGGATTTTTTCTGTGCCGAGGCCGTTACTGTTCACACGACCGAACTTGAGTCCTTCGAGCTGTGACGGCGATGCTGGGCTATAGGCAGACACGTCAGAGTTGTTCGATGTCGTAAAGAGGTTCTGATAGTAGTCACCGCTCTTTGACCATCCCGTTTCGCCATTCCAACCCTTATCATTAGTGATGGTGGAGGCAACGTTCAGCGTGCGGAAGTCCCACTTCTGTGCAGCGGCGTCAACGTAGGTCACGGTATAGGTGGCATCGACAGCCGCATTGAAGTAGGTACTGGCGGCTGCCGAGGCTGTGATGGTGGCTGTGCCCGTCTCGCCTTGCAGTGAAACGAGGGGGGCGCTCAGCCAGTTACTGGTCTTCACGGTAGCCACACCGGTATTGCTGCTACTCAGGCTGATGTCGTAGTTTGCCGGGTTAGTTGTAATGGTCGGTGAGGTCAGGGTTTCACCACTGTTTACGGTGTCGGAAGGCCTGCTGAATATAATCGTCGGAGTCACGATGGCATCATTCAACGCACCATCAACACTTTCCGTATAATAGATTGTAAAGCTCTGGACATAGACATCGCCACTCACCGACGTCATTACGAACGATGAAGTGTTGACATTATCGAAGGTATAGGAAGACTCATCACTGAGGGAAATGTTTCCTGACGAACCCGTAGCCGTCACCGTACCTGTGGTGTAGCCCGAGATGGTATTGATGACCACCTTGTCGATGATGACAGTGCCGGAGGTTGTCTGTGGCGTAATGGTGATGACACCTGGCGTTCCGTTATTCCTTAAAATGAGGAAGTCACCATTATTGAACTTCACGCCATCTCCACCCGTGAAAGCGAAGTTGAAACCGCCAAGGGTACGGTTAAGTCCACTTGTTGCGTTTAGGCCCTCACTACTGGCCGTCTTCGAGATGCGCATGTCGTTGACCGTAATGGTTTTGGTCTGGGTGGCCGAGGAACTGATAGTCAATTCGTATGAACCAGCAGTGGCTGCAGTTGCTGGGTTATAGAACTGGTTGCCAGCAAAAGTGGCCGTAATGGTTGCGCTGCCCGCTGTGCTTCCTGTGTTCACACCCACCTTGCCAGTAGAAATGTGGAACTGGTTATACGAGGCATTGCTTCCTGAATTGGTGACTGAGAACTCATCAGGACGAAAGAAGCCGACATTCGTGCCCGCAACACTCGCCTTCACTCGTCCGTCAATCTGATAGTCAGTGATGCCTGCATCGGCAGAACCTGAGGCGGGGTCAAACGACAGTGTGACGTCTTGCTTTGCCTCTGACAGTGCACTGTTTGTGAAAACATAGATTGCACTCACCTGTGGCTGGTCAGTGGCCGTGATGCTGATGGTGGCAGTGGTGTTACCATTAGCATTCATCCATACTATCTGATCTTGGTCTGTTGTGGCGTAGTTGTTCGACCCTGTTGGCGTGGAGTTTGCGAAAGTGCCGACGCCAAAGGCTCCAACAAGAACGACCTTGGTGATATTGGCCGAACTGCTCGTAATGGTAAAGGAGTTGTCGCTCTTTTTGGCTGCACTCAGCAGGAGCGTATGGCTATGTGGGGTGGCGTTCGTGTTGGTGTACGACTGCCAGCCGTTGGTGGTGATGCCAAGTCCGTAGATGCCCGTTCGGGACGGGTCGTATGTCAGGTGTTCGAAGCGCAGGTCCTCAATGGGGATGACGTATGACCACTCCGTCTGGGCAGAGGCAGAGTAGCTGACAGAGACTCCGACGATGTCATATTCTTCACCAGTAGCATCCTTGGTCAGAACAACTGAGTTGGCAGTGCCTGACCACGAGCAAGTGGCTCCATTGAAAGAAAGCTCACCTGGACTTGACGTAATCTTGCCCGTCACAGGAAGCGATTTCCCATTTGTTGTAGTGAAGGTGACCGTAATGCCAGTGATGTTATAGCCCGTCTCAGCTGACACGGACATCGTGGCCGAATTCTTGAACCTGCGGTATCCCGTTTGGTCACTCGTAGAGCCGCCAAAAGAAACCGTGATAGGAGCCACTGTCTTGATATTGGAACTCCATTTGGAAGCAAAAGTGAAATCTGCTGGACTATCCGCCCTCAAATCGCCTTCCCCAAACACAAACAGGAGGAACGTCAGAAATACATAATAATACCTCCACATAATGCTATTAGTTATTTTCTATTTAGTTACAGAAGTAGTTGTCTGGCCTACCCGGCCTGCCGGAAAAGCGCTGCAAAGTTATGCTATTTTGCGCGAATAACCATACGAAACCAAACAATTTCGCACGAAAAGGTTTACGCTTAGCGATATGAGGACTATCGCCCTTCATCATATTCTTCACAAAGCGGGTGTGCTTCTTTGCCGGAAGCACACCCGCTTTGTAAAGTATTTGAAGCGTCTGTTAAACAGTCGCTGCGGCAATCCAGTTGTAGATGCACGAGAAGATGCCGAAGGCCATGAATCACGGGGACAGGTTTATGATTCCTCTAAAAATCAAAAGCCTGTCCCCCCATGATAGAAATGGGAAGCCGACGGCGTGACCAAGATTGACGGTATCGGTACCCAGATGCACATCAGCTGCTTCGAGAATACCAGTCTTCAGAATGGCATCAAGTCGCACATCACTAAGATGTTCCAGATTATGGCTGCAAGCGGAAAACTCTGCCGCGTGTCGGAACTCGACATGGGCTACGTCCGCGGAACCAACAGATGGGCAAACTCCGTAAAGACCGAACAGCTGACTGAAGCCGAGCACAAGCGGATGGCCAATTTCTACGAGTGGATCATCAAGGAGTACTTCCGCATCATTCCTCCCGCCCAGCAGTGGGGAATCTGCCAGTGGTGCACGACCGATGCTCCTGCCAGCAGCGGATGGCGCGGGGGCGAACCGGTTGGGCTCTGGGATCTCAACTACTACCGCAAGCATGTATATGCCGGATTCGTACGCGGACTGAACGGCGGCGAGCCCACCACCGGCATCGGCGGGGTTGCAGCTGGTGAGACCATTGACACCTCAAAGGGCATCTACAACCTCAATGGCATGCGTATGCAGGCAACATCGCCCGACGAGCTGCCCTCCGGCCTCTATATCGTCAACGGCAAGAAGTTCCTCAAATAAGGCACCTTGCCTTTATAAATGACTTACGGCTAAAAGCGGCAGGTTACTCAAACACCCCGAAAAGGTTCTGACTCTCGAACATCTCCATGACCTGCTGTTCGACTGGCGTTCGGCACACCATTTCGTTGTCGTGCCAGAACTGCTGGTCGTAGCCTTGCTCCCTGACATAATTGTGCAGGTCGCCGTAGTTCCACATCTTCCGGCCTCCTTCAGCACTGGCCATGCCGTCAACGTTGAACATAATGGAGCGGGTGTTGATGCTCTTGCCGTAACGCATGAACTGCTGGTCGACGTAGACAGACTGCACTTCGAGGAACCCACGCTCTTCGGTCATGTTGACTGTGAGGTGGAACGTTGAGGACTGATTGGTCTTTATCTGTCTGACGACCTTCCCCGTATCCACCTCTTCCACGACATATTCTTTGTGGACCACGTTGACGTTGCGCACCTCACCCTCCATCCTCTGCAGAAGGTGGGTACGGGCATTGACGTAGAGCGTCACCGCGAGGACGTTTTGCCAGAGACGGGGCTTTGGCGCGAACTGTATGGCCAAAATACGGTCGTCACCGTCGCCCATGATGTCGTAGCCCACATCATAGTAGTCACGGTAGTTGCGCACCAGGGGCTTTACGCCAATGTTGTCATGATAGTCATAGCGTGTCAGCATGGGCAGTTCTGAGACGATGAAGAAGTTAGTCCAGAAGGAGTAGCGGTGCAGGCTGTCGGGCTGTATGCCGGCAAAGCGGCCTTTCAGCAGGACCAGGTCGCGCAGGAATACGGCCGACTTAGCCTGGAGGAAAGCTTCCATCAGTTCGAAGCAAGTGCTGTCAGCAAAGGTGGTCTGGCGGTAGAAGAAGCTTGACTTGCGCTTCTCGTTCTTACGCAGCTGGCGCCGGGTCTCGCTGGTAGTCTTGCGGATGAAGTCCTTCAGGTCGATGGGGGTTACTATCACCTCCTTCAGCTGGTTCGCCAATGGCTCTAGGGCAACCCTGCCGCCCAGTTCGGATGCCTGGACATGAATGGTCTTGTAGCCCACGTAGCTGATCCGGAGCACGGCGTCTGGACTGCACCTGATGGAAAAGACGCCCACAGTATTGGATATGGTCGACGACTTCTGACTGGCATATACACTGGCAAAAGGCAGCGGCTCATGAGTCTTTGCATCGACTATGGTGGCCTCGAACCTCTCGAGTTGTGCCATCAAGGGCAACGACGACAGCAGCAAAATGACCATCAGCAGTTGTTTCATTGCGGTGAGTTTTTGTATTAGCTTTCGCGAGCTCACGGAGGGAACTCTGATTATGAATCACGGGGACAGGTTTTTGATTCCTCTAAAAATCAAAAGCCTGTCCCCCCATGATTAATCCCCATGATCAACTTGTGTCCTTGGGGGATATTCGTACCTCGGATGGGTGTTCGGTTGCTTGGAATTACTGTTATAGCGCGGCGACTTCATCGGCGGTGAGACCGCTCGCCTTTACGATGTCGTCGATGCTCAGTCCCATTGCTTTCAGGTTGCGGGCAATGTCCATGCGGCCTTTGCGTTCGCCCTCTGCGCGACCCTCTGCGCGACCCTCTGCGCGACCTTTAGCCTCACCTTCCATAAACTGGCCTTCCATCACGACGAGGGTGTCGCGATAGTGACGGAGACTTTCATCATACTGGCGGCGCTCCTCTTTGTCGAGTGAGGACACCTCGGCAATCTCTGACAGGCGCTTGAAAACAGCGTCCTGTGCCGCCCAGGGCATTCGTTGCAATATATCCATGTGCTTCAGTGCATATATTATACGTTCAAAAGTGTTCTTACAATCATCTGCCTCTTTTGTAAAGTAAGGCAGCTGTAGGTAGATGAGCCGCACCTTGTCCGAAAACACCGTCAGGCGCTTCATGTCCATCAGTGCCACATCCGCTCGGAATTCGTTGGAAATGTCAGTCAGCTTGAAATTCAGGAAAGCCACCAGATAGACGGCCTTGATGTCGTAGTTCCATTCGCTCCCCCTTTCACCCTGCTCCACAATGGAACGGGAGAGATAGTAGATGCTGCGTTGCTTTCACATCTACTATGCACCGTTCATCCTTGAGCAGTCCATTAAGGAATGCTATCAGCACCGGCTTCGAGAACTCCTGCCCGAAGATGCGTTTGAAGCCTACATCCGTAAACGGATTGATGAATTTTCCCATATTCTCGCGGTTCTTCTGTTACGCCGCCGCAAAGATAACAAGAAAAATCCGAACTGCCAAGCAATTCGGATTATTTCTTCCTTGGTGTCCTTGGGGTTGCTTGTACGTAGGTGTTCCAGAAGTTGTAAAGACTGTCAGTCTTCTCTGCGTTGCCGTATAGACTCAGAATATCTTCCTTGTCTATACGTTCCGCCTCCTGTGCGCTGACTGCGGTCATCATCATGGCGGCTGCCAGCATGGTCATCATTTTCCGTTTCATACTGTTCTTTTTTTGAAGTTTGTTTTGACAGCATACACACGAAACGGCGAATCGTTCATTATATTTTCAAATTTGTTGTTACATATCTGCATACATGCAAAGAAGAGCATGTCAACAGTGTGTTATGGCAGGCCCTATCGGCTCTAAAAATAGAAACGGCGCCTCAGCCACAGGTCTAAGAAACGGTCATAGACAATATAACCTCGCGATGTCTGATATACCAAATCCTTGGCATTCAGAACGTCGAGTGCCTTTTTGATGCTGCTAGCACTGGGGAGTTCGTGTTTTCGTAGGAAATCTTGTGCCTGCGGCTGCGATACATGTTGTTCCTGCGCAATAGCTTTTAACAGATTGAACTGATTAGCAGTCAGAAACGACAAAATCGTCTCATACTGACTGGACTTGTCTTTTAATATATGAAGGATTGCTTCCCTTACCTGCTGATAATCAGTCACATCTTTCTCTATTTCATAAAGGCGGTTCAAGACAGATTGCAGATACCATGTATATCCGTCGAACTGCTCATAGAGTTGATGGAAGATAGCAGCATCCAGCGAACCCTTCTTTGACTGGAAGAAACGTGAAGCAAAGTCGTAGTATATCTCCTCATGTATCGGCTGGAGACTTAGCGACGAGGTGCTCTGATAAAAAGGACGTTTGGGCGAAAAGAACATTTCGCTCATCAGGTGCAACTTACTACCGGCAAATACGAAATGTGCATTATGAATAAATTGGATGTAAGAGCGAAGCAAAGCCTCTGTGCCCTGCTCTGGATAATCTGCAATGGTTTGGAATTCATCAATGGCGACATATACCTCCTTACCACATTACACCTTTGGTGTTATATCTTTAGCGTGATGCAAAAATACGATTTATATTTCAAACGGCCAAAATTTTGCTTAGTTTTATAGGTCAGACTGCCAAAATTGTATGATTCTTGCAGTCAGAACTAAAGATAATACCACTTTGCTCGGTCTTGACACTCGTCTGCGCCTGCCTCGCCATTGCGACGAGGGCAAGCAGGATGGTGATAATGGTTCTTGCCTTGCAAGCGACCATAGGTCGAGCGTTCTTGTTCATATTTATTTCGATTTATTTGTTGTCGGTGAATATCGCTTCGAGTTTCGCTTTCAGTTCGTCAATGCTGTTAGGCACGGCAAAGATGGTGCCGTCGCGGTCGATGAGGAATAGAGCACTATTTTGA
>JAEEGJ010011711.1_pt1 | contig 22113 bp, 25 predicted proteins | sample 8958761 | NCBI WGS metagenome assembly JAEEGJ01 (sample SAMN16246546, study PRJNA631951) | gut metagenome | biome: gut microbiome; feature: rumen; material: RS-attached | host: Bos | place: Iran: Karaj | collected 2018-10 | reverse complement strand
GAATATTACAATCCCTTTGAGGGCGTCATGCCTTTGCTTTCCCGGCGATATCGCGAGGCGGAGTCCGACGAGATGCGCGAGAGCTATGAGAATTATATGACGGTCACTCCATGTCCGGTCTGCCATGGAGCGCGGCTGAAGCCGGAAACATTGGCTGTAACGGTTGGAGGAAAAAGTATCCACGAGGCGACGCAGCTCACGATTCGGGATGCGGACGCGTTTTTTTCGTCTCTCGATTTGACGGCACGCGAACAGAAAATCGCGACACAGATTTTGAAGGAGATCCATGCGCGGCTCGGCTTCCTTATTCACGTCGGCCTTGATTACCTGACGCTATCGAGGGCGGCTGGAACGCTGTCCGGCGGCGAAGCCCAGCGAATCCGTCTTGCGACGCAGATCGGCTCCGGTCTCGTCGGCGTTCTCTATATTCTTGACGAGCCGAGCATCGGGCTTCATCAGAGGGACAATGACCGTCTGCTGGAAGCATTGAAGAGACTCCGCGACCTCGGCAACACGCTGATTGTCGTCGAGCACGACGAGGATACGATGTACGCGGCGGACCAGATTATCGACATCGGGCCCGGCGCGGGAGAGCACGGCGGCGAGATTGTCGCGCAGGGGACGGCGGAAGACGTCAAGCGCGTGGAAGCTTCCGTGACCGGCCAATATCTCAGCCGCAAGCGATTCATTCCGTTGCCGAAGAAGCGGCGTGCGGGCAGCGGGAATTTCCTTGAAATCGTCGGCGCTGCGGAAAACAATCTGAAAAATCTCACCGTGAGATTTCCTCTCGGCACGTTCATCCTCGTCACGGGCGTTTCCGGTTCCGGCAAGAGCACGCTCGTCAACGAGATTTTATATAAGGGGATTGCCGCGCGTCTTTACCGCGCAAAAGGGAAACCGGGACGGCACAAGGTCATTCACGGCCTCGAGAATATCGACAAGATTGTCAATATCGACCAGTCGCCGATCGGTCGTACGCCTCGTTCGAATCCCGCGACCTATACGGGCGTGTTTGATTCGATTCGTCAGCTTTTCAGCGGGACGCCCGAGGCGAAAATGCGCGGTTACAAGGCGGGGCGGTTCAGCTTCAACGTGAAGGGCGGTCGCTGCGAGGCTTGTCGCGGCGACGGTATCATCAAGATCGAGATGCATTTCCTGCCGGACGTCTATGTTCCATGTGAAGTATGCAAGGGCGCGCGTTACAACAGAGAGACGCTGGAGGTCACATACAAAGGAAAAACGATTTCCGACGTGCTGAACATGACCATCGACGAGGCGGTGGAGTTTTTTGCCAACGTGCCGTCGATAGCCAGGAAAATGAAGGTAATCCAAGACGTGGGGCTCGGCTATGTGCGGCTCGGGCAGCCCGCCACGACGCTTTCCGGCGGCGAGGCGCAGCGCGTAAAATTAGCGACGGAGCTTTCCCGCCGCTCCACGGGTCGGACTCTCTATATTCTCGACGAGCCGACCACTGGACTCCACACGGCGGACATCGAAAAACTGCTTGTTATTTTGCAGCGGCTTGTGGACGGCGGCGACACGGTCATCGTCATCGAGCATAATCTCGACGTCATCAAGTCGGCGGACTATATCATCGACCTCGGTCCCGAGGGCGGCGACAAGGGCGGCACGATAGTAGCGCAGGGCACACCGGAGGAAATCGTCAAGGTGAAGAAGTCTTATACGGGGAAATATTTGAAGCCGGTACTGAAAGAAAAGCATTGATTATCGAGGAGGGGAGAAACGTGTCGAATATCGAGGAAAAACTTGCGCTTCTTCCCGATTCTCCCGGCGTTTACATCATGAAGAACGCGCAGGGCAAGGTGATTTACGTCGGCAAGGCGGTGGTGCTGAAAAACCGCGTGCGTCAGTATTTCCAAAACACGAAAAATCATTCGCCGAAGGTGCGCGTGATGGTTTCCCATATTGCAGACTTCGAGACCATCATGACGGCCTCGGAGGTTGAGGCGCTGATTCTCGAATGCAACCTGATCAAGAAGCATCGCCCTCGTTACAATATCAGTCTGAAGGACGACAAGACCTATCCGTATGTAAAGGTGACGTTGGCGGACGAATTTCCTCGGGTGATGTTGACGCGCCGCATCTTGAAGGACGGTGCGCGCTATTTCGGCCCTTATACGAACGTCGGCGCGGTGCATGAAAGCCTGAAGCTGCTGCGTCGGTTGTTTCCTATGCGCACCTGTAAGCACATGGACGTGGACAGGCCTTGCCTCGAATATCACATCAAGCGCTGCCTCGCGCCCTGCGTCGGCCTTGCGGATGCGGACGAGTATCGGGATATGGTGCGCTCCGTTTGCCTGTTCTTAGAGGGCAGGACGGACGAGGTTGAAAAAGAATTGGAAACGCGAATGGAAGCGGCGGCGGAGAATCTGCAGTTCGAGCTTGCGGCGCGTCTTCGCGACCAGCTCAAAGCCGTGCGCCGCGTCGCGGAGAAGCAGAATATCGTGACAGGGTACGGCGATCAAGACGCGGTCGGTATGGCGCGATCTGGGCTCGGCGTCTGCGTGCAGGTTTTTCTCGTGCGAGCAGGGAAAATGGTCGGGCGCGAGCATTTTCTTTTGTCGGGCAGCGAGGCGGAGAGCGACGAAGCGCTTCTGTCTGCGTTTTTGAAACAGTATTATTATCGGGCGGCGTTTATCCCGAAAGAAATTTTGTTGCCGTGCCCTATTGCGGAGCAAGCGGTTATCGAGGAATGGCTGACGGCACAGAAGGGATCGAAGGTTTCGCTTTTGTTGCCTCAGCGCGGGCAGAAGCATGAGATCGTGCAGATGGCAGAGAGAAATGCGGAAAAGTACCTTTCGGACGAAGCGGCGCGCATTCAGACGGCGACGGCGCAGACCGAAGGCGCGGTGGAGGAATTGGGACGAGTTCTCGGGCTTGAGAAAAAACCGTGGCGAATGGAATGCTTCGACATCTCGCATATCCAAGGCGCGGAGACTGTCGCTTCGATGGTCGTCTTCGAGGGAGGTGCGCCCAAAAAGTCGGATTATCGTCGCTTCAAGATCAAAAGCGCGGAAGGAAAGCCCGACGATTTCCTGTCCATGCGAGAAGTTACGACGCGGCGCTACGGCAAGCCGGATGCGGAAGATATGCCGGATCTGATCGTTATCGACGGCGGCCTTGGACAGCTCAGCTCGGCGCTTTCGATCATTCGCGGCGCAGGACATACGACGCCCGTGATCGGATTGGCCAAGCAATTTGAATTGATTTTTGTCGAAGGAACGAGCGAGCCCGTCGAACTGCCGCGCAACAGTCAAGCTCTTTATTTGATGCAGCGTATCCGAGACGAGGCCCATCGCTTTGCGATTACCTATCATCGGAAGCTCAGGGGAAAACGCAATCTCGTCTCGGTGCTCGACCATGTGGAGGGAATCGGTCCGACGCGCAGGAAAGCGCTTTGGGGGCATTTTGGCACGCTGGATAAAATCAAGGCGGCGACGGTTGAGGAACTGGCCGCCGTAAAAGGCATGAACCGCTCGGCGGCGCAGGCGGTCTTCAATTTCTTCGCGGTGCAAAAGAACAGAGATTAAATAATCCTCGCGGTATTTTCGTGAAACAAAAAAGACGGCTGATAAAAGCCGTCAAAATAGGTCGGAATGTGTCCCTGTGCGTGAAGCTGTGAGAATCAATAGGCCTTTGTCTATCGCATAAATGAGCAGCCAGTCAGGTTCAACGTGGCATTCACGAAATCCGATGTAATCCCCTGTCAAAGCGTGGTCATGATGTTTTGCCGGAAGAAGCTCCTCACGTTGAAGCGATTGAAGGACATCGTCCAGCTTGGATAAATCATAACCACGCTTTCGGATGCGTTTTAAATCCTTACGAAATTGCGCAGTAGTCACTAAATCAAGCATCGGCATCCTCCGCGTCCATGTCCGCTAAAATGCCGGAGAGAGAGCTGTATCGCTTGGCTGAAACTTTCCCAGCCATGATGTCTCTGGCTTCCTGCATGGCCATCAAAGTTTCGCGATTGTATCGCGGCTGCTTAGGCTGAAAGGGGAAACCACCTTCCATGATAGAGGCATGAAGAAAGACATTGATGGCATCGGTAACTGAAATGCCAAGATTGGAAAAAACCGTTTCGGCTTGTGCTTTGATGTCAGGTTCGATACGAAGATTGATGTTGGCTGTTTTAGGCATGAGAATCCCTCCTCACGAGAATTGTAACGCAAAAGTGAAACAAATGCAATACTTTGACGAGGCGGTATAAAATCATAGTCTTTGCGGGAGTGAGAGCGGCGCCCCCCCTCCACGCGAAAAAACAATATTCAAATTGAATTTCTTTGAAAAAGGGAGGCGAAGGGGAAACAAAGCGAAAAGGAAAAAGGATTTCAGGCAACAGGAAAGCGCATATTGAGCCATGCTTTGATAAATGATATAATATTTCAGTAAGCAATACATCAAAGGAGGCCATCATCATGAAAAAATGGGTTTGCGGCGTATGCGGATGGATTTATGACGAGGCGGCGGGGGATCCTGATTACGATCTTGCTCCGGGCGTGGCGTTCAAGGATTTGCCGGATGATTTTGTTTGCCCGCTTTGCGGCGTCGGCAAGGAATCCTTTGAAGAAATGAAAGAATGACTCAAAAATTGGCGAGGAGTGAAGCTATAATGAAGGTTACTGTGGTCGGTGCGGGCAATGTAGGCGCTACGGTTGCGAATGTCATTGCGATGAAGAATTTTGCCAGCGAGGTCGTCCTGCTCGATATCAAAGAGGGGATTGCCGAAGGCAAGGCGATGGACATGATGCAGTCGGCGCCGATGTTGGGAATTGATACGACGATTACGGGCGTGACGAACGATTACGCGGCGACGTTCGGCTCGAAAGTCATCGTTGTGACGTCGGGTATTCCGAGAAAGCCGGGAATGTCCCGCGAGGATTTGATCGATACGAACGCGAAAATCGTCAAAGGCGTGGTCGATCAGGCGTTGGCGTATTCGCCGGACGCAATCATCATCATCATTTCGAACCCGATGGATGCGATGACATACTTGACGTTGAAGGATACGCGTCTGCCGCGCAATCGCGTGATCGGTCTCGGCGGCCTCTTGGACAGCAGCCGGTTCAAGTATTATATTGCGAAGGCGCTTCGCCAGGCAGGGATTCCCGCTTCGCTGACCGACGTGGACGGCATGGTCATCGGCGGTCACAACGACAAGACCATGGTGCCGCTTGTCAGCTACGCGGCGTATCGCGGCATTCCAATCACGAAGCTGTTGCCGATGGCGGTTATTGAGGAAGTCGTGGCGGAAACGAAGACGGGCGGCGCGACGTTGACGAAGCTGATCGGGACGTCGGCATGGTATGCGCCGGGCGCGGCAGTCGCTACGTTGGTCGGATCGATTGTTACCGACGCGCGCAAACTGATTCCCTGCTGCGTTTATCTTGACGGAGAATATGGAGAGCACGATCTCTGCATCGGCGTTCCGGTTATTCTTGGTGCGAAAGGTGTGGAGCGTATCATTGACGTTGCACTGGACGGCGCCGAGAAAGAAGCTTTTGCAGCGAGCGTCGTGGCTGCGCGTGAGACGAACGCGCTCTTGGAGACTGCGTTGTCGTAAAGACTTCATGAATGATTCTATTTGACCGTATTTCTCATTTCCCCTTAAGTTTTTTCCCATTTTTTACGATATATAGAGTAGGAAATGGTTGCGGAAGGAGGAAGCGATCATGAAAGGACGTGTAGAGAGAATTTCGCCGGTGCAGGGCGTGGCATTTGATGTTGCGCGTTCATTTGAAGATCGCCGCGGATTTGCCGATCACAATGGCGGGCAATCATTTCGTCAAATGCTGGACAAGGAGATGCAGGCAAGGAGGAAGCCGTTGACGTCTGCCAAGACAGACGAAACCGGTCCTTCCGAAGCATATGTGGTAAACGTGACGCGCGCGACGCAATCGCTTTTCTATAAGGACAGGTCTGTTTTGGAAGGGATAGGAAATTTGCTTCATGAATAAGGATCGGGAATATATGGCGATAGCTTTGGACGAAGCGCGTTTGGCTATGGAATCCGGCGAAGTGCCGGTCGGCGCCGTCCTCATCGACGATGAGGGCGGCGTTGTCGTCCGCGCGCATAATATGTGCGAAGCTGAACGGGATGCAACCGCGCATGCGGAAATCCTTGCTATACGTGAAGCGGGACGGAAGCTTACGCGTTGGCGTCTGACCGGCTGCACGCTGTATGTGACGCTGGAGCCGTGCCCGATGTGCGCAGGGGCGATCATGTCGGCGCGCATTTCACGCCTCGTGTATGGTGCGACTGATGCGAGAGCAGGCGCTGTGGAATCGATTTTTAATATCCCCGGTCACCCGTCGCTTGCGCCTTCGCCGATCATTACTGCCGGCGTGATGGAGGACGAATGCAAAGCGCTCCTGCAAAGCTTTTTTGCCGCTCGAAGATAAATTTCTTTTGCGTTGCGGATGCGTCTCGGCTATGTTATGATAATATCAAGAAAGAATCTACGAAGGGGGTCATCTGTATGGGAATGAATGGAATCAACGGGATTGGCGGCACGGGCGCAACCTACGGTTATGACCGTTTCAAGGATGAGCCTTTGTATCCGGGCGTACCGGAGGAAGATTGGGAAAAGCTTTCGGGCGTTGAAGGGGAAGACGAAGAAGAAAAATTTGAGCCTGACAAGAAACCGGGAAAGAAATCCTCCCCGGCCGAGTGCGAAACCTGCAAGAACAGGAAGTACCAAGACGGCTCGAACGAGATGGTCTCCTTCAAAGCGGCCGGACATATCGCTCCGAGCAACGCGGCGATGGTCGTCATGGGACACGAGCAGGAGCATGTGTCGAATGCCTATCGAAAGGCGGCGCTTGGCGGCGGTGAAGTCGAGCGCGCTTCCGTACGGCTCAAGACCGATATTTGCCCCGAGTGCGGTCGCACCTATATTTCCGGTGGCGAGACCACTACGCAAATCAGATATTATAATGAAGGAAATCCTTACCAGAAAGATATGAAGGAATCAGACGCCGTCAATAAGTATCGCGGGGCGAATGTGGACTTGGATCAATGACGAGAGAAAAAGGCATGTTGATTTTGGCGTCCGCGTCGCCGAGACGGCAAGAGCTTTTGCAGCAAATCGGCTGCGATTTTCGCGTATTTGTCAGCCATGCGGAGGAGCTTTCGGAGAGCGGCGTGTCGCCCGAGAAGATGGCGACGGAGAACGCACGCAGGAAAGCAGAGGATGTGGCTTCGCGCGATACGACAGGCTTGCCGGTGCTTGGCGCGGATACGGTTGTGGCTGTGGACGCAACGATCTTGGGAAAACCGAAAGACGAAGAAGACGCAGCGCGCATGCTGCGTCTTTTGTCAGGTCGGAGGCATTTTGTCTATACCGGCGTAGCGCTTGTCTATCATGGAGCAACTTATACGAGCGTGGTTCAGACGGCGGTATGGATGGATAAAATGTCCGACGAGGAAATCTCAGCGTATATCGCAACGGGCGAACCGATGGACAAGGCGGGCGCTTATGCGGTACAGGGAATAGCCGCGAAGTTTATTCCGAAAATCGAAGGTTCGTTTTCTAATGTTGTCGGTTTGCCGTTGCATGAGGTCAAAAATTTGGCGCGAAAGGCGGGCATTCTTCTGTGAATGTCATGGTGCGGGATCTTCCAAAGGAAGTCAGGCCGCGGGAAAAATTGCTGCAGTATGGAGCGTCGGCGCTCAGCGATATAGAATTATTGGCGATCCTGCTGCGAACGGGTACAACGTCGAAATCCGTCTTGCATTTAGCGGAAGATGTGCTGGCGCAGTATAAGGATAAAGGGCTTGCCGCCATCATGCATATATCGCCGCAGGAAATTGCGTCCATCCATGGCATCGGCTTGGCGAAGGCGGCGACTGTCGTTGCGGCAGTGGAATTAGGGCGGAGGTTGTCGGAGCGCGCCGCGCGGACGCTGGAAAAAGTGGAAGGGCCGGAAGACGTTGCGCGATATGTGATCCCGTCTCTCCGGTTCGAGCAAAAAGAACATTTTCTCGCCATGTTTTTAGATATTCGGAATCGGATTCTGGCGTTGTCCACGATTTCTGTCGGCAGCTTGACCTCGTCTATCGCTCATCCGAGGGAGGTTTTTCGCGAGGCGATACGCTATTCAGCGGCGAGCGTGATATTGGTTCATAATCATCCCAGCGGCGATCCGGCGCCGAGCAGAGAAGATATACAGCTTACGAAACAGATGATGAAGGCAGGAGAAATCATGGGAATTCCCGTGCTTGATCATGTTGTCGTGGCAGGAGATAATTTTGTGTCATTAAAAGAGGCAAACTGTCTATGATTTTGACGTCATAGACGGTTTGCCTCTTTTTGAATGCTTATTCGTTTATCGTGAACCTCCATGCGCAGAACCATTCGGCAGGATGCGCGTCGGGCGGACAACCGATACATTCGGTGCGAATGCGGTCGTCGATCGTCTCGGCAAAACGTGCGTATTCGACAAGTCCCGCGCTCTTGCAGGGGTAATCGGCGAGTCCTTTGCGGACGCGAGCGGACTGTACGCGGCAGTCGTTCATCTCGAAAATCAGCGCGCCGTTTTCCCATTGGCAGGATTGACGGTTCAACCGACTGTACATGCGGAAATTCAGCGCTCGTTCCAGTCCTTCAAGGCCCGGATGTTCGCCGAGGCCAAGCAGCTTTTTGATTGCGTGCGCCTCGAAAGGCGAGAAACGGCTCCATGTGGAATCATTGCACCGTTTGGCATCGTTCATGCCGTGCGTTTTTTCCACGGCCTGAAACCAAACGCCGTCCTGCGCGAGCCAGTTTTTCGCGATGGAGTCAATCAGGCGGAGCTGCTTTTCTTTCGGCATTGAGAGAAGCGCATCGGGGACGCCGTCTGTTTCCGTGAAGTCCAACTCTTCGGAAAGACGTTTCACGGCGATAGCGCGCGTTTTTCCCCAAGCCTCGTCCATCGCCTCCATCGCCCTTGCGAATCCAAGCTGGTGCTCGACCTCCCGAAACCAGAGCGTGTGGTGGACAATCGTTCTGTGCAACAGATCGACAGCATATTCAGCGAGCTGGGCTTGGCTCATATCCTCTGCAGAGCGGAGTCTGTTTGTATCCATGAAGATTACCTCCGAGCGTATAAGGTGTTCTGTCATAGTGATTATAACAAAAAGGTGAAGGAAGAAAAACTGAAGGAAGAAAAACTTTAGAATGGCAATGGATTTGCTTTTATAGAAATTGACTTTGCGCAGCGGATTTTATATAATCATTGAGTTACTGAAAGTCTGTAATGGGAGCTGATGAAAGTGAAATTCATGACGGGCAACGAGCTGCGCGAGGCATATCTCGATTTTTTTGAAAAGAAAGCGGGTCATTTGCGCCTTCCGAGCGCTTCGCTGATTCCCGAGGACGATCCGACGCTGTTGATGATCGGCGCCGGCATGGCGCCTTTCAAGCCGTTTTTCACCGGCAAGATGAAGCCGCCGCGCACGCGCATCACGACGAGCCAGCGCTGCGTCCGCACGGGCGATATCGAGAACGTCGGCCGGACGGCCCGTCATCAGACGTATTTTGAGATGCTCGGCAATTTCTCTTTCGGCGATTACTTTAAGAAGGAGGCCATCGCCTGGGCTTGGGAGTTCCTGACGGAGGTTGTGGAGCTTCCGAAGGAAAAACTCTACGCGACAATCTATCCGAAGGACGACGAGGCGGCGGAAATCTGGAAGCAGCAGCCCGGTTTCCTGGCCGACCATATCGTGAAGCTCGAGGATAATTTCTGGGAGATCGGCCCCGGTCCCTGCGGCCCGGACTCGGAGATTTATATCGACTTGGGCGAAGATCGCGGCTGCGGCGAGCCGACCTGTGCCGTGGGCTGCGACTGCGACCGGTATCTGGAGATCTGGAATCTCGTCTTTACGCAGTTTGACAAGACCGAGGACGGGGAGTATAAGCCCCTCGCGCATAAGAACATCGACACGGGCTGCGGGCTGGAACGTCTGGCGTCTGTGCTGCAGGGTAAGCGTACGAATTTCGAGACGGATCTTTTATTCCCGATTATTGAGTACGCATCCGGCGTTTCGGGCGTGAAGTATGGAGAGGACGCCCAGAAGGATATTTCGCTGAAGGTCATCGCCGACCACGCGCGCAGCATGACGGTCATGATCATGGACGGCATCCTGCCGTCTAACGAGGGACGCGGTTATGTGCTGCGCCGTATCCTGCGCCGTGCGGTGCGTCACGGGCGCCTTCTCGGCATGGACAAGCCGTTCCTTGTGGGTGCGGTGGATGCGGTCATCAAGATTTACAAGGACGCGCCGGATTTCGAGGCGTTGACGGAGCGGCAGGACTATATCCGGAAGGTCATCCAGCTTGAGGAGGAGCGTTTCCACGCGACGCTGGAGCAGGGCTGCGAGCTCTTGGCCGGAGAGATTGATGCGGTCAAGGCGAAAGGCAAGAAAGAGCTGGACGGAGAAAGCGCTTTCAAGCTTTATGATACGTATGGTTTCCCGTGGGAACTGACGGAGGAGATCTTGCAGGAGAGCGGTTTGACCCTCGACCATGACGGTTTCGACAAGGCCATGCAGGAGCAGCGCGACCGTGCGCGCGCGGCTCGGCAGGAAAACCAGCGCGTGGCGGTGCCCGACCTCAGCAAGATTGATGTCAAGAGCCTGCGGCAGGATGCAACGGCAAAAGAAGCGAAGGTCGTTGCTCTTTGGAAGGATGGAACGCTGGTCGATGCGCTTTCCGACGGCGAGGAAGCGGGAATCATCCTTGAGGTGACGCCGTTCTATGCGGAAGGCGGCGGACAGGTCGGCGACGTCGGTCTTTTGACGACGGGGCTGGGCCGCGTGCAGGTATCGAACGCGAAGAAATTGCCGGACGGCACGATCTATCATATCGGCTATGTGGAAGAAGGCCTGCTGAAGGTCGGCGATACGGTCAAGATTACGTTGGATCGTGAAAAGAAACTGGCTTCGGCGCGCAATCATACGGCGACCCATCTTTTGCAGGCGGCGTTGAAGCGCGTCGTCGGCGATCAGGTCAATCAGGCGGGTTCCCTCGTCACGCCGGAGCGTTTGCGTTTCGACTTCTCGAATTTCGAGCCGGTATCGGAACAGCAGCTGGCGGACGTGGAAGAGCTTGTCAACCACGTCATCCTGCAGGCGCAGGACGTCGAGATTGCCCAGATGAAGCAGGACGAGGCGAAAGCGAAGGGCGCGATGGCGTTGTTCGGCGAGAAGTACGGCGACGTCGTGCGCGTCGTGACCGTGCCGGGTTTCAGTATGGAGCTTTGCGGCGGTTCCCACGTCTCGAACGTCGGGCAGATCGGCATGTTCAAGATTGTCAGCGAGACAGGCGTAGCTGCGGGCGTTCGACGCATCGAGGCGATTACCGGCGAAGCGGCGCTGCACTGGGCGCAGGAGAGGGCGCAAGCGCTGTCTCAGGCCGCGGAGATTTTGAAGTGCCGCGATACGGAAGTTGTGCAAAAGCTTTCCACGTTCGCGGCGGATTACAAGGAAACCAGGAAGAAGCTGGACGAGGTCCAGCGGATGCGGGAGAAGGCCGACGCGCAGAAGCTCCTGATGGCGGTGCAGACTTATGGCGACGTGCAGTTCGTGACTGGCAAGGCGAACGTCGAGAGCATGGACGCGCTTCGCGAGATGGCCGACCTGATGGAAGCGAAATTGACCAACGGCGTCGTGCTTCTTTGCGCGGTCATAGACGAAAAGGTGAGCATTGTCGCGAAAGCTTCCAAAGAAGCGGTTGCGAAAGGCGTCCACGCCGGAAAGCTGATCAAGGAGGCCGCAACGACAGTTGGAGGAGGCGGCGGCGGGCGTCCGGAGATGGCGCAGGCCGGCGGCAAGGAGCCGGAAAAGATTCCGCAAGCTATGGAAGCGGCGCATAAAGCTCTGAAGGCACAGCTTGGGCTGGAATGACGGGAACGCGTGTAGCCAGGGGGCGGGATTTTGGAAGTCGATATCAGCGATAAAGCGCATGCGGTTATAAAGTACGGTTTTGTTACATTGCTTGCGTTGGCTTTTTTATGCGCCGGAAGCGTGTGGTTGTATCAATCGAGCCATCGGACGCTTTCCATCGTCGAGGCGGAAGTTGTCGGGCATATGGTACAAGCGCGTGCGCGCGCAGCGGGCACGGTTGAAGAGGTTTTGATTAACGATGGAGACGTTGTGGCGCAGGGACAGGTTTTAGCCAAGATCAAGGTGAAAGTATCTCCCGACCAAATACAACAATTGGAATCAAATCTTGCATTGTCAAAACGAAATTTGGAAGAGCTGCAAGTGGGAATCGTGACGATGCAGCCGGTTTTCGGCGGCGGTGGCGGCGAGGATGTTGAAGCCGCTCGTTCCCGTTATGAGAAGACCCAATTCCTTTACGATGTGGGAGGAGTCAGCGCGCAAGAACGCGATGCGGCAGAGGCCGCTTATCAGCAAGCGCTTGCCGGCGGTTCTGTTTCCTATCAGACAGTGACGCTTCCTCCGAATCCGGAATCGATTCGACGTGCTGAATTGCAAGTTCGTCAAGCAGAAGCAGCTTTGGCTGCTGCTCAGCAGGCGTCCGGTGCGACAGAATTGACGGCTCCGGTTGCGGGCGTGGCATATCGGGTCGATATAGCGGAAGGGAAAGACATTCATCCCGGCGAGGTCGTTTTTCGCATCGGGGATACAGGAGATCTTTGGATAGAAGCGTATGCGGCGCCTTCTTACAAGGAGCTTCTTTTTGTAGGCCAAATGGTTTCCTATACGCTGGGGGGACATGATTTTTTAGGCAGCGTGACGGAAATCGTGGAACCCTCCGAAGCAAATGGAACCGATGCGCCTAAAGGGACGGAAGGGACGCGTCCTGATAATCCCCATGCGGATAAATTGACAATCCGTATCTCGATTCCGTCGCATGAAGGGGTATTGATTCGTCCTGCGGAACGAACCACGGTAAAAGTTTCGTTGAATTGAGATTAACGGCATAAGGGCTTTTCGGAATGAAAATCCTTTATGCCGTTCTTTTATGCTTGCATACTGAGACAATTATGTTATAATGAAACAGTATTTTCACAAAGTAAAGGAATAAAGTTAAGGCGGTGTTTTGTATGGTCAATCCGAAACTGAAGGATAACCTGACGGATCAGCTTTGCGAGGCCGTTCTTCTACTGCAGGATACCGAGGAATGTTACCAGTTCTTCGAGGATATATGCACCATCAGCGAGCTAAAAGCGCTGGCGCAGCGGCTTGAGGTGGCCCGCATGCTGGACGCGGGCCATACTTACGACGATATCGTGGCGCGGACGGGCGCGAGCACGGCGACGATCAGCCGCGTCAAGCGCTGCCTGAATTACGGCGCGGACGGCTACAAGACCATTCTGGGACGTCTGCGGCAGGACGAGACCGGGAAGTGAGGAAACGGAATGAGGATGAAGGAAAATGTTTTGGGAATCCCTTATGGGACTAGGGATTTTTTGCCTGCGGAGGCGAGGGAGAAACGTGGCATCGAGTCGCTGATCGTGCGCGGGTTTACGCGCTGGGGATACGACGAGATCGTGACGCCGGCGTTTGAGTTCCTGGACACGCTGACCCTCGGGAACGGGCGAAGCATAGAGCCGTATATGTTCAAGTTTTTTGACCGGCAGAACCGCACGGTGGCGCTGCGTCACGAAATGACGACGCCAATCGCGCGCGTCGTGGCGAGCCGCATGAAGAGCGCGGAAATGCCGTTGAAGCTGTTTTATCTCAGCCCGGTTTACCGTTACGAGCAGGCGCAGACGGGAAGACAATGCGAATTCTATCAGGCCGGCGTCGAATTCATGGGCTCCGGTTCCGAGGCGGCCGACGCAGAAATCGTCGCGCTGGCAGTTGCTTCGATGGAAACCGCGGGCCTGAAGAATTTCCAGGTCTGCCTCGGCCAAGTCGATTATATCCAGGGGCTGATGCGTGAGCTTCATCTTGACGAACGTACGCAGGAGGCCGTGAAGGGGGCACTGGAGGCGCACGACCTCGTGGGGCTGCGCGTGCTCGCCGATCAGGCGGGGCTAGCGCCGAAGGAAAAAGAGATATTGCTCGACGTTCCCCTTTTGCACGGGGGCACGGAGGTTTTGGAGAAAGCGCGGACGATGGCGGCAAACGAGCAAAGCCTGCGGGCGCTTGACAATCTGCAGACGATTAACCGGCTGCTGGAGGCGTATGGGGCGGAGAAATATGTGACGTTCGATCTCGGCATTATCCGCGACTTCGGTTATTATACAGGCATGGTATTCGAGGCGTACACGCCGGGCCTCGGCTTTCCGCTCTGCGGCGGCGGGCGGTACGACCGGATGCTTTCTGATTTCGGGAGCGCGAGTCCCGCCACCGGCTTCGCTCTTGGCATTGAGCGCATCATGCTGGCGCTGGAACGGGAAAACCTAAAACAGCCGGCGCCGCAAAAGGATACGTATATCTCCTATGTGGCGCAAAAGAGGGAAGAAGCGATCCGTCTTGCGGGCGAGCGGCGCGCGGCGGGAGAGATCGTCGAGCTTTCCCCGTCGGAGGAAAGCCGCGACGAGGCGGCTCGCCGACAGAAGGCGAAGGGGTATCGCGAGCTCGTTTACGTGGAATGATGATGGGGAGAGTGCGCCAATTTTTATTGGCGGCGGCTGCAAGAGTTTCCAAAGAAGACAGGGAATATGTAGAGCGTTCGCTCCCTCCGGCGCTTCAGCGCCTGTTCTTTGCGATGTCCGTGCCCGACCAGTGCCATGCCCTCCGTACGGCCCGATGCGCTGAAAAGCTGACGGTCGGCTTTCCGGAACCGGTCGATCCGGCCTTTTTGGCGCGCTGCGCGCTTTTGCACGATATCGGGAGGAAAAAAGGCGATCTCGATACGATAGGGAAATCCTTCGCCGTGCTTTTTGCGGCCTTGTGCCCGGAACGCGCCCATGCGTGCGGCGACGGCGGCAAGGGACTGATGTCAAAAAAAATGCGCGTCTATTTCCATCACGCGGAAATAGGCGCGGATATGCTGGAAAATCTGGGCTTTTCGGCGGAAGCGGCCATAATACGCAGGCATCATGAAGTTCCGGCGGAAGACGATCCGCCGGAACTCCGGCTGCTTCGCAAGGCCGACGCGCAAAGCTAATCTAGTGTACTGACACGATGACATTTTACCAAACGCCACCGCCTATGCCGCCATCTGCGTCGTTGTCATCGTTCGCCGTAGCCACCGCTACGACTCGCTCCTCCGCCTCGCATATGACGACATATGCGGCGTCGTTTTTATGGCAAAAATCATCGTGCCAGTACACTAATAGCCGCGTTTTTTGTCGATGACATTCCTCATTTTCGACGCGTCGGGATAAACCTTGAGGTTTTCGATGAAGACCTGGATCGCGCGCTCCATGTAGCGCGGCGATGTGGCCGCGTGATGGGGCGTGATCAAAAGGTTCGGCGCGTCCCAGAGGGGCGAGTCCGTGGGGAGCGGTTCTTCGCAGAATACGTCGAGCGCCGCGCCGCCAATGGTTTCTTCGCGCAGAGCCTCGACGAGATCCGTTTCGTTCACTACGGGGCCTCGGGAGACGTTGATGAAAAAAGCGGACGGTTTCATCGCCTCGAAGGCTTTTTTCGAGAAAAGGTTTTCCGTTTTCGGCGTCAGCGGCAGCGTCACGATGACGAAATCAGCGGACGGAAGCAGTTCGTAAAGTGCGTCAGGCGGGAACAGCTTGTCGACGTTGGGCTCGGCGCTCATGGATTGCTTGACGCCGTAGACGGTCATACCCATCGCTTTCAGACGGTTGGCGATGACGCTGCCGACGCTGCCGAGGCCGAAGATGGCTGCGGTTTTGCCGTAAAGCTCATCGAGGCCGCGAAGCCCTTTCCATTGTTTTGATATTTGATTGTCGTGGGCAGTCAGGAGCCCGCGCGTCCGGCAGAGGATCATGCCAAGCACATGCTCGGCAATCGGGATGCCGTGGATGCCGCGCACGTTGGTCAGCAGGATATCCGATTGGCGGAAAGCGTCCAGCGCGATGAATCCGTCGACGCCTGCGGTCAGCGCCTGCACCCAGCGAAGCTTCGGTGCGTGCGGCAGGATCGGCGCGAGATTCGCCTGCCCGAAGGCGAGCAAGATTTCCGTATCGGGAAGATATGGCGCGCAGTCCGAAGCTTTTGCCAGATGAATCCTGGCGTCGGGACAGGCGGCCTTTATGGTTTCGATTTGTGTGTCCCGCAGGGGATGCAGGGAAAGAATGTTCATGAGCAAAACTCCTTTCGCATTGTTTCTTCCATAGGAAATGTTTCGACGGCGAATAGGAGATTCCTTTTTGCTGTTGACAAAATTTGATAGATTTATTATTATATTACCACGTTAATTCTTTAACTAAATAAAGAATCTATGGAGGCTTTATGAGGATCAACGATTTGGATTATTTGACGGTTGCGCTGCCCAAGGGGAAATTGTTTTCTCCGTCGGCGAAGCTATTGGCGCAGGCGGGGCTTTCGGCGGAGGGGCTGGAGGAGTCTTCCCGCAGGCTCGTTCTTGTCAATGAGGACGCAAAGGTCAAGTTCATCATCTCGAAGACGGCGGACGTGCCGACGTATGTGGAATACGGCGCCGCGGATATCGGCGTTATCGGTAAGGACGTGTTGGAGGAATCCGGTCAGGAGGTCTACGAGCTCCTGGATTTGGGCTTCGGCCATTGCCATTTGATGATGGCCGTGCCGGAGGCCGAGCGGCGTCCGCATCTCGAGGATTATGCACATACCCGCGTCGCGACGAAATTTCCGCGGATCGCGGAGCGATTTTTCAGCGAGCACGGGATGCAAATGGAATATATCAAGCTGAACGGTTCCATCGAGCTCGGTCCTATCGTCGGGTTGTCGGAGAGTATCGTCGACATCGTGGAGACGGGGACGACGCTCCGGGAAAATCATCTGGTGGAGATTGTCCGCATCATGGACGCCACGGCGAGGCTCATTTCAAACCGCGTGAGCTTCCAGATGAAGTTCGAGAGGATCCATCGCTTGGTCGAGGATTTGCAGGAAATACTGAAGAAAGGATAATCATAATGCGAATTGTCAATGTGAAGGATTGTGGCGAGCCTGAAGTCGAGCGTTTGTTGCGTAAGGCCGCCTTTGACGAGGTGGAGCTGAGCCCCGCGATCCGGGAGGGGAACAAGAAGCTTTTCGGCGCCGATTTGACGGCGTCGGAGGTCGTGGAGAAAATCGTCGGCGACGTTCGCCGGGAGGGCGACGCCGCTGTCACACGCTACACGAAGCTCATCGACCGCACGGAGCTGGCGCCGGAGAATTTCGCCGTCAGCGAGGCGGAGTTCAGGGAAGCGGAAAAGCTGGTCGACGAGAAGGTCATGGAGTCCCTGCGCCGCTCCATCGCGAACGTGCGGCGCTACCATGAGGAGCAGAAGCCGAAGTCGTGGATGACATATCGTGAGGAGGGGTCGCTTCTCGGGCAATCGGTGCTGCCGTTGGACCGCGTCGGGCTTTATGTTCCCGGCGGTACGGCGGCCTATCCTTCCTCCGTCGTGATGAACGCGGTGCCGGCGAAGGTGGCAGGCGTGCGGGAGATCGTCATGATGTGCCCGCCCCGCGACGGGAAGATTAATCCCTATGTGCTGCTCGCGGCGAAGGAAATCGGTGTTTCCAAGATTTTCAAGATTGGCGGCGCGCAGGCTGTCGCGGCGATGGCTTTTGGCACAGAAACGGTTCCGCGCGTGGACAAGATCACGGGCCCGGGCAATATCTTCGTCACGCTGGCGAAGAAAGCCGTTTACGGACATTGCGACATCGACATGCTGGCGGGGCCAAGCGAGATCCTGATCCTCGCCGACGAGAGCGCCGATCCCGTCTATACGGCGGCAGATATGCTGAGCCAGGCCGAACACGACCCGCTGGCATCGAGCATCGTAATCACGACCAGCGCGGCGCTGGCGGAAAAGACTGCGGCGGAGGTGGAAAAGCAGCTTGCCGCGCTGCCGCGTAAAGCAATCGCGGACGCTTCCATTGAGCGGAACGGCCTGATCGTCGTTGCCAAGGACATGATGCAGGCGGTCCGTTTTGCGAATCTTTCCGCACCGGAGCATCTGGAACTTCTGACGGAGCAGCCGTTCCAGCTTTTGCCCTATATCCGGCACGCGGGTGCGGTGTTCCTCGGCGCGTATTCGCCGGAGCCGCTGGGCGATTATTTCGCGGGGCCCGACCATATCCTGCCGACGGGAGGGACGGCGCGGTTTTATTCCGTACTGAATGTCGAGACGTTCATGAAGCGCACGAGCTTCATTTCGTACACGCAGCCCGCGCTGCAAAATGTTTCCGACGACATCGTGCGGCTCGCCGAGGCCGAAGGCCTTCAGGCGCACGCGAACGCGATTCGTTTGCGGGGAGGAAGATAGATGCTGAAATATCGCAAAGGGCTTTCGGATATGCCGGCCTATGACGTGGCGGAGAGGGACTGGCGCATAAAACTGAACGCGAACGAAGCGCCGACAAGCCTGCCGCCGCTTGTGGAGGAGCGCGTGATGGCGCGGCTCTCCCGCGTCGCGTTCAACCGCTATCCGAATCAGGAAATGGAAGATATCATCGCGCAGGTCGCGGAAAATTATTCGCTCAGCGAAGAGCAGATTTTCTTCGGCAACGGTTCCAGCGAGATTATCGAGAAGCTGTTCTTCGCGTTCGGCGGGGCGAGGCATACCATCGTCTATCCCGAACCGTCCTTTTCCATGTATAAGATTTATGTGAAAGCGGCGGACGCGAATGGCGTGCCGGTAGGATTGGAAGAGGATTACAGTCTCGACCGGGAAAGATTCGTCCGCGCCGTGAAGGAGAACAAGGCTTCGCTGGCAGTGGTCTGCACTCCGAACAATCCGACGGGGAATTTGATTCCGCTATCGGACGTCGAATACATCGCGCAAAATATCGACTGCGCGTTCCTCGTCGACGAAGCGTATCTGGAATTTGCCGGAGAAAAGGAGTCGGCGGTCCCGCTGCTGGCTAAATATCCGCACATGATTGTCGCGCGCACATTTTCCAAGGCTTACGGGCTGGCGTCGGCGCGCGTCGGCTACATGATGGCGGACGCGTCGATCGTGGAAATGATAAAAAAGGCGTTCATGCCGTATCATCTGAATGTGCTTTCGCTCGTAACGGCGGACGTCGTGTATCAGATGCGGGATGAATTCATGCCGAGGATTTACATGCTTCGCGACGAGTGCAGGCGCGTCGCAGAGACGTTGAAGGCTCTGCCGGAGCTGACCGTTTACCCGTCCTATACGAATTTCCTTTTGATGAAATACGCGAAAGCCGTGGAATTGAACGAATACCTGACGGAGCGCGGAATCGGCATGCGGAGCTTCGGCAGCGCGCCGAGACTTGAGAATTGCCTGCGAATCTCCATGGGGACGCGCGAGGAAAACGATATCTGGATGAAGGAAGTAAAAAGATTTATTGAGGAGAAGCGATGAAGATGCGAAAGGCGGAGAAAAAACGGACGACGGCGGAAACTTCCGTCCGCGTTTCCGTGAATTTGGACGGTGTGGGAGAAAGCAAGATTGAAACGGGCGTCGGATTTTTCGACCATATGCTGACGCTGTTCGCGAAGCACGGCGGATTCGATCTCGTCGTGAAGTGCAAGGGAGATCTCGCCGTGGACGGCCATCATTCGATCGAGGATATCGGAATCGTGCTCGGCGAGGCCGTCAAAGAAGCGTTGGGAGATAAGGCGGGCATTGCGAGATACGGCTCCTTCTATATTCCGATGGACGAGGCGCTCGCCTTCGTTGCCCTCGATATCAGCGGACGGCCGTATCTCGTCTACGACGGAGGGGGAATGGCTCCCGTCGTCGGCGACTACGACACGGAGCTGACCGAGGAATTCCTTCGGGCGTTCGCGTTCAACGCCGGCATTACCCTCCACGCGAAAGTTCTGTATGGCGGCAATACGCACCACAAGATCGAAGCGCTTTTCAAGGCCCTCGGCCACGCGCTGGCCGCCGCCGTGCGGAAAGACGGGAGCGTGGGGGTGCTTTCGACGAAAGGCGTATTGTAATGATTGCGATCATGGATTACGGCGTCGGGAATCTGTTCAGCGTCGAGAAGGCGTTTCTTTTTCTCGGCGCGGACGCGGCGATCACGAGCGATCCCGACGTGCTCCGGCAAGCGGACAAGATTGTACTGCCCGGCGTCGGCGCATTCGGCGACTGCATGAAAAACCTCCGGGCCAGCGGCATGATTCCCGTGCTGACGGAACGGGTGCGTGCGGGCGTGCCGTTGCTTGGCATTTGCGTCGGGCTGCAGATTCTCTTTGAGGGCAGCGACGAGTCACCGGAGGCGGAAGGACTTGGATTCTTCCGCGGGCGCGTCCGCCGGATTCAGGCGGAAGGGCTGAAGATTCCGCACATGGGCTGGAATTCTCTTACCGTTCAGCGACAGGCGAAAGCCGATTTGTTCCGGGGGCTCCCGGAAAATCCTTTCGTTTATTTCGTCCACAGTTACCACGCCGCGCCGGAGGACGAGGAAATCGTCACGGCGACGGCGGATTACGGCGAGCGGCTGACGGCATCGGTGGCGAAAGATAATATTTGTGCGACTCAGTTTCATCCTGAGAAATCCGGGGACGTCGGGCTGCAGATCCTGAAGAATTTTATTGACGGAGGCGACGCTGTATGATGATTTTTCCCGCGATCGACCTGCGCGGCGGGCATTGCGTTCGTCTCTACAAAGGCGATTTTTCAAAGGAAGAGATATTTTCCGACCATCCCGGAGAAATGGCAAAGAAATGGGAGGGCATGGGCGCGAAATATCTGCACGTCGTCGATCTCGACGGCGCGCGCGGCGGACAATCGGAAAATCTGCCTGCAATCCGCGAGATTCTGTCTTCTGTGCAGATTCCTATCGAATTGGGTGGCGGAATCCGTACGATGGATCAGATCGAGTCGATCCTGGCCCTCGGCGTCCGCCGCGTGATTCTTGGCTCGGCGGCGGTGGAGTCGCCGGAGCTCGTGCGCGAAGCAGTGGAGAAATACGGGGAACGCGTCGTGATTGGCATCGATGCACGGGACGGTGTCGTGGCAGTCAAGGGCTGGGAAGAGTCCGGCGGCGTCGACGCAGTGGAATTCGCGAAGAAGATGGCGGCCTTCGGCGTCCGCACGGTAATCCATACGGACATTTCCCGGGACGGGACCCTTTCGGGCGTCAACGCGGATGCGTCCGTCGCCCTCGCGAAGGCCAGCGGGCTTTCGGTCGTCGTATCCGGCGGCGTAAGCTCGATGGAGGACATTAAAACGGTCAAAATGCATGAAAAGGACGGACTTGTCGGCGTTATCGCGGGCAAGGCGATCTATACGGGCGCGCTCGACCTGAAAGCGGCGATTGCGTTTGCTGAGACGGGGGACTAAAATGTACACGAAACGAATCATTCCGTGTCTTGACGTCAAGGACGGACGTGTCGTCAAGGGGACGAATTTCGTCGGACTGCGCGACGCGGGCGACCCGGTGGAGCTTGCCGCACGCTATGATCAGGAGCGGGCGGACGAGCTTGTTTTTTTGGACATCACCGCGTCCAGCGACAAGCGCAATACGATGGTGGACGTGGCCTCGGCCTGCGCGTCGCAGGTGTTTATCCCGTTCACCGTCGGCGGCGGCATTCGCTCGGCGGAGGATATGCGGGCGCTGCTTGCGGCGGGGGCGGACAAGACGTCGCTGAATACGGCGGCAGTCAAGAATCCCACGCTGCTCTCCGAAGGCGCTGAGCGCTTCGGCCGTCAGTGCGTGGTGCTGGCGGTGGACGCGAAAAAATGCGGCGAGGACCGTTGGGAGGTCTATGTGAACGGCGGCCGCACGCCGACGGGGATCGACTGCGAGGAATGGGTGAAGCGCGGCGTTTCCCTTGGCGCGGGGGAAATCCTCTTGACGAGCATGGACGCCGACGGCACGAAGGACGGTTACGACATCCCGCTGACGCGCATGGTGTCTGAGGCCGTGAACGTGCCGGTCATCGCGTCGGGGGGCGCGGGAACGCTGGAGCATTTTTACGACGTCCTGACCCTGGGCAAGGCGGACGCGGTGCTTGCCGCGTCGGTGTTCCATTACGGGCAGTTCACTGTCCGGGAAGTCAAGACATATCTGAAATCACGAGGAGTGGAGGTAAGGTTTTGATG
>JAEEGJ010011710.1_pt1 | contig 22113 bp, 19 predicted proteins | sample 8958761 | NCBI WGS metagenome assembly JAEEGJ01 (sample SAMN16246546, study PRJNA631951) | gut metagenome | biome: gut microbiome; feature: rumen; material: RS-attached | host: Bos | place: Iran: Karaj | collected 2018-10 | reverse complement strand
GGAGCAAGGGATAGGGGCGTACATGACCCCATCAGGCTTCTGCCAGTGGACAAGTTCCATAATACCCTTGCGGGCGAGCTTGTCAGCCTTGCGGTCAAGAAGATAGAAGGCCTCGTTCAGCTCGTTGACCTCATCGCCCCACCATTGTGCCCTCTCGCGGTCTGGACAGTCATAATACGTGTCCCTCATGCAGACGTAAAGCGTCCTTTGGGCTTTCTGCCAATAATCATTGAGAATGGGATCGGAGCAGGAGAAAGAACCAGTGAACTCCGCATCGTATCCGGTCTCCCGATACTTGACACCCAAGACTTTAACCTCCGGAGGAAAGATATAATACAATACTTCCCCGTTCATCCAGCCGTAACTCTCATATTCCTGGACACCTTCCTTGGTGACATATTCCGCGCTGACACATTTGGCATCAGAGACCATATCGTGGTCGGTGTGCATCGAGATCACCATCCCTTTCGGAGCCTCGACTTTAAACCAAGGGGAGAAATGACCGTTATACGGCAGTTTGCAAAACAGCGTGTCTCCGCTTTGGCGGGTTGAGGGATATTCCTTAAGTCCATAGTTCTTCCACTGGGGAATCGGCCTTTCGACCAGTTCTCCCATAGGGACGTCCCCGGGGAGGTAAGGAAGCTCGATTGCCGACCCCAGCCACTCTGGAGCCTTACGTGGCACAGGCCTTTCATCAGGCCTGGGAATAGGTGTCTTGAACCAATTGTAATCAAACAAGTTGGCGTCGTAGCGGATATTGCTTTCGGAGAGGCGGTAGTTTGTGATCGGGTGTGAGGCGGTTCCATACCCGTATTCTACGGAACACTCCCAAGATTCATCGGATAGAATCTCGACTTCGGGACTGCGGGCATCGAAAAGCAGGGCGCATGTGCCGCTGCTCAGGTGGCTGAACCCGGCCTTTCCAAAAAACCATACAAGGACGGAAATCCTGTTTGGGCCCTCTTTAAGGTACGGTGCGATCTCAACTTTGTCGTAATATCCTCCACCTATGGACGGCCCTCTTTTAAGACCACCCTCATAGACCACGGGCTCGCCGTTGATCCAAAGCCAGTACTTCGTGTCGACTGCGATCCTGGCCACGAGGGATGACGGAACCTTCTCAATGTCAATGTCTTTACGAAACGCCAGCCATGAGTTGGTCTCGCTCTGGTAATACTGCTTGCTTATCCACGTGGCCTTCCAAGCATACTCCTCAGCCCCGGCCACCGCGCTAAAGCACAGGGCCAGGACCATCACAAATAAACATTTTCTCATTTCGTGTCTGTGTAGCAACCTTCGACTTTCACGTCACCGCCTTCGATTATGTAAAGATTATCCGTTGTGGCCGGGTAACGTAAAATGAAGTTCTGCAAAGTCACTTTCTCGCAATTCTTGAAATAGAGGAGGGTGGGTATGACCGGATCGTCAATATGCCTCATCTTGATCTGGCCGTCGATATTCCGGAGTAGTTCAGGACCTCTGCCGTCGAAAACACCTTTACCATAGATGTTCACTTCGGAGATGTTCTCTCCCCAGAAGATGCCCTTGGCGCCTTTGTAGGAATATATATTCGTGGAACCCACGATGACAGCGCCTTCCCTAAGGGAAATGTCAACCCCGGATTTGAGTTGGACGGAGCCGGTGAGATAACGTCCGACGCTGAACTCCAAAGTTCCGCCACCCTTCTCGGCGATGAAATCAATCGCCTTCTGGATGGAAGTGGTGTTGTCCGTGGTACCGTCGCTACGGATTCCGAAGAAGGAAGACTTGTAGAGAGGCTGTTTCTCTTGTGACATCCCCGCCAGGGAAACAAGAAGCAGGGAAGCTATAATCAATATCTTTTTCATTTCTTCTTGATGTTCTTGGTGTCCTTGTTGATAATCTGCTTCTTGCCCTTAGGAGCGGTGTCTTGGTTGATCTCCACATCCTTGAGCCTCAATCCATTGACATCGTCGGTCACAATCGCCGGGCGGTAATCCTCACCATCCACGGTGATTTTCACGTTGTCGAAGACGATGCCGTTGGCGTGACGGATATAGAATCCCCATGCGGGAAGCTCTTTCCAGTTGGAGAACTCAGGGTAGCTGGTCTCCATCTCGGGAATCGCGTCAAGTTCTTCTTTGGAGGAGCCTCTGTAGGCATATTCAGGATCCGCATGACCCGGGTAGACAATCTCGATGTTCTCCAGGCGCACATTCTCGATCTTGATGTCGGGGTTGCCGTAGATTATGCTGGGGAGGACGTTGCGGGGCAGGTCCTCGACCGGGCCTTCGTAGCTGTAGCCGGCGTCGGGTTTGTCGAGAGGTACTTCCGCGTACATGTTCTTGATCACGATGTTCCTCAGGACCGGTTTCTGGTCGTCACGGGTGTGACGGGTTCCGGTGCGGAGGAATATGGGGTTTCCTGTGTGGATGCTCTCGACTCCGTCAATCTCGACATCCTCGATAACGGCACCGTCCACCGTGGCGATGGTGATAGCGCTGCGGTAGGTGTCGTAAATCTTCATGTTCTTGAACTTGAAGTTCCGGAATATTCCCCTGGTATAGGTTCCGAACTTGATTCCGTTGGCGCTTGAGCGGCCCACGCAGTTCTCGACGAGGATGTTCTCGCTGACACCGTCATTGCTATGGCTCTTGAAGCAATAAACGTCATCGGCGGCGTCGAAGAAGCAATCACGGATGATCACGTCACTGCTGTCCACGATGTCGATACCGTCGTTGTTCCAGTAGGATTTTGCATCCACATGTACTCTTTCAACCAGGATGTCGCGGCATTTGTCGTACTGCTGGTTCCAGCACCCCGGGTCCTTGAGCAGAAGGTCACGTATCACAATGCCCTCGCATTTGTAGAAATGGATATTCTCAGGGCGCTTCGCTTCTTGCAGACGGTCGTTCCTGAGATCATCCTCAATGACTCCAAGGTGGACGAAGTCAATGTACCTTGTCGCTATGCTGAAGCCACGTCCATCGACGGTGCCACCGCCCTCGATACCGATATTCTTTTGTCCGATGGCGAAGATCAGAGCGGTCCATTTGGCGTCAGGATCTTTGATGTAATCAAACGGATTGAGAGAGCCCAACAGGGCAGAGTCCTCATCGATCCAAAGAGTCACATCATTTTTCAAATAGATGGATCCTGACACGTAGTCACCTTTGTCCAAAACCACTTTACCACCACCATGAGCGGACACGAAGTCGATGGCCGCCTGAATGCTCACCGTATTGACGGTCATGCCGTCAGGAACCGCGCCGAAATCTCTCGCGAAATAATCGGCGGCTCCGAGCGTCCCCGAGACGCCCATGAGAAGCAGCGCGGAGGCTGCGAGTCTTAATAATCTTCTCATTTGTATAATTTTACTGGTCCAATCAATCCTGCGGACACATAGGGTTGGTTGCGTCTCAAAACGAAACGCTGTGCTGCCCTGTTGTCCTTGAGTGTCTGAATATAGTTACCCATCAAGGTGGTCACTTTCACCTCAATGGTGTTCTCTCCCGTTTTGACATAAGGGGAAATGTCGTAAATCCTCTCACCGAACCACATCATCCCGGCATCGCGCCCATTGATCTTAAGCTCGCAGATGTCAGCGACTTTCCCAAGATTGATGTATTTAGGCAGAGTCTTACCGTCAAGAGTGACTGTGGTCTTGTAGACGACAGTACCCATGAAATTCTTGAAGGTAGTGTCAGTCATATCCTTGAAGTCCTGGAGGGTGTCCAGGCTAGCCATCCAGGTTGAATCCGGGTGCGGCTGGTGGAGTGTAAGGTTCCAAGGGCCGTTGGCCTCAGCCAGATCCTTCGCTTCGCTCAGGATGACAGGGGCGACGGGGTTGTGGAGGACAGGGACCTTGCCGGAGGAACGGCCGTCATTGTTGAACACGATTAAGTATGTCTCGGAAGGACCGAAGCGGAAATGAGCCTTGCCACTCTTGTCGAGTTTAAGAGGGAAGCGGTTTCCTGAGGCGGGGTCATAAATCCAGGCGTGTTTTCCGGAAGTAATTGATTTCTGGAAAGTTATATCCGTCTCACGAGCCTCGCTCATGTGAGCGTTCATGACTATGAAAATGTCAGATTTGTCGTCAGTGACATAACGGTCTTGAAGAAGGAAGCGGTCCGGGTTCGAGATTGTGATGTAATGAGGCATGGAATACTTATCCAAGACCCCTTCGTACCACTCGAGATACTTCCCATCCTCGGGTTTCTCAAGCAAAACGAAATTGTCTTTGTATGACTTAAGGCGCTCGACACCTTCGGCGATCTCCCTGTCACGGGTCTCGTAGTTATTGTATCCCAGCGACTTCTCAGGATATTTGCCCACACAGAAGACTCTACCTCCCTGCTTAACGAACTCCTCAAGTTTGGCAAGGGTCTGAGGTGTGGTGCTTGTGACCTCCACGATGAACAGTGTCCCATATTCCTTAGGCCCGTAGCAGAGCTTTCCGTTCTTGACAGTCGCATTGTCTAGGATTATCTCGCTGACATAGTCAGCGCCACCTCCAGTCTTGTGGATCGCTTCCCAAATCAAGGATGTGTAAGGAACATTCAGCTTCACCGGGAAAGGCTCTGTCTGGACACCCATTGTGGTCCACATGTCGTAGTTGGCGGGGAGAATCGCGATGTCCGTGTACATGTCAGAGTTCTGGAGCTGGCTGGCTATGCGCGCCCGGTAGTCGTTGAGGTTCTTGACATAAGGCCACCATGTGTTCCTCTCGTTATGGAAGGTTCCATATTGGATCCAGCCCGGGAACTTAGCCTCAAGGGGAGAATAGTTGAAACCGTGCCATACTGAGTGAGTGATTCCCGAAATGGCACTCATGTCAGAGCCGACTTTGAGGAATTCCAAAGATGTCGTGAACACTTTGTAGGTGTTTGTCATCTCCTCGGCGCTAACCACTCTCTTGCCAGAGAGATGCGCTGCGGAAGAGACATATTTGTTGATCATCGTGTAACCGCGTCCACGACGGTAGTCCTCGTCGCCCATCTCCTCGCCGATCTTGTGCTTGAGCCAGTTTGTTGTCCAAGATTCTCCTTCAGGGAAATCAACATTGAAAGAGCTTTCAAGGGGGAAGAAGCCTCTTCCATAGGCCTGCGCCCTGGTTTTTAAACCTTTCTCCTTGCTCCAATCGCTCATGGTACTGTAGAAACGCTCGTTGAGCAACTCCGCTTTGGTGAGCTCAAAATCAAACCGCACACGGTTCACTTCCTCTTCGAACTTGGCGCTTTTTTTCGATCCGTATTCAAAGCTCTTGACGTCACCCAGACGGCCGACCTCGAACATTGTGAAGGGAAGCCAAGGGAGCAAGTCATATCCTCTTCTCTCTTTGAATACTTTGGCGAAATCCGAAGTCCAGTTGTTGCCTTCAAGCTCCATACTGTCGATAAAGAGCGCGCGAATCCTTCCGGAAAGAGGACCTATCCTCTTCTCGATGGCGTCGGTCATGTGGTCCAGATAATGCCTTACAGCCACGGCGTCCATGTGGTTTAATATGGATCCCGCCGCTCCAGGAGCACCATTGATCACGCTGGCGAAAGACTCGAACTTGACCATGGCGTAAAGTTGCCATTTTCCTTCCGGGACATCGACTCTCAGCACACCGTCCTTGATATTTTTGGACAAGTCGACGGCATCTTCCAGACCGTTCATAGGATCTGGTGCCAGACATATGGAAACAAGTTCGGGAGTACGGCGTGGATTCACTATGGTCACCCCTGGATCAATCTCCTTGAAAATGTGGAACAGGGACATTTCGAGAGTCTCCCCTGCCGGAACTTCCTTGGCGTAGGTGAGAAGCACCTCCGCCCGCTCGTCCCTCGGTAAGCTCTCTGAGCCGAATGGCCATCCGGAACCGATAATGAGGTCGCATGTCATCCCTATCTTGTCAGCCTCATCAAAGACAACCTTGAGCATGTCTATCCACTCATCGCTGAGCCATTTCAATGGTTTGGTGTCCAGAGTGTCGTCTCCGGCCGGGAACTCAATGGGATTGATTTCCACACCACCTATTCCGGCGTCCTTCATGATATGGAGCTCACGGATAAGTTCCTCCGCATTGACTCTGTCTCCATTCCACCACCACCTGACGAAGGGGCGGTAGCGGGTGTCAGGCTTCTGGAACTGGGAGTAGAGCTGTCTCGAGGATAATTTAGTCTGAGCCATGGCGTCGTTTCCAATGGTCAGGAGAGTCAGTGCCGCGACAGCGAGAAATAACCTGATAGGTCTCATATTCAGTCTTTTCTTATTTGCTCGATAACTAAGGAAATCCCACCCCAGATCAGCTGGTTGAGCTCTTGGGACTCATGGGATAAGGTTGCGAAGATGATTCCGAACTCGAAAGGAAGGCCATAAACATAGGAAACCGCTCCTGCCACTATGAAATGGAAAGCGCCGAAACCTCCGGGAACAGGGACAATTGAAGATAGGGCACCGGCGAGCATCAGGAACAATGCGTCAGTCAGATTGAGGGACTGGATCGTGTTCACCGCCGAGGCGAGGCCTGCCGAGACTGTAGAGGTGTCTATCCCTTGCACAGCCCATAGAATAGTCGCGCTCATCATCCAGTAGCATACCCAAAGCAGGATGGTGAGAAGAAAGAAATACCACGCCCTCTTCATCCTCAGGCAACTCACGAATCCTTGCCAAAGGCCTCTGCAGAAATCTTTCACTTTGCCTAGAGGTTTCCACCTGTTGGCGAAACGGATTACTGTCCAACCGGAAGCCAGTACAGCCAGGAAGACCAACACGACAATGGCGAGCCTGCCCCATGTGAAACGACCCGCCGCGGCACCGAAAATCTTATCGACGAAAAACCCTCCATATTTGTCCCAAGTGAAGATCAGGAAGACCACCAGAAGGACTCCAAGCATCACCACATCCACAGATCTTTCCAGGACGGCGGTTCCCAAGGCCTTGTCAAAAGTCGCCAGATGGTGTTCTTCCCCGGTCTCGGGATCTTTGACCTTCTTGGAGTGGGTCGTTATATACGTGCACCGGAGGACTTCACCGACTCTCGGCAAGACCATATTGACGGCGTAACCTATATTGACTCCGTTGAAGCAGCTCAAAGTCCTCGTGGTTGGATCTATCGGAAGCAAAACTTCTCTCCACCTCAATGCCCTAAGATAGAACCCGCATAATCCGAATACGGTTGAGAGAAGGACAAATTCCCATCTGCACGCCCTCAAAGCTGCCCAGAAATCATTCCAGTCCACCTTTCGGAACGCAAAATACAACAACGCCACCGCAAGCAGGATTGACAGTCCATACTTGAGAATATTCCCTACCTTCTTGTTCATGGTAACAAATTTAATCAAATAATCCTTAAATTTGTGGACTTAGCGCCGATTACGCTCATTTTGCTTTATGAAATCAATTCTAGGAATAGGAAACGCTTTAACGGACATTCTCGCCGTTTTCCCTGACGACTCGATGCTCAAAGAGTATCACCTTCCTCCGGGAAGCATGCAACATGTTGATCTTGAGACAGGTGACCAAATCTGGTCGAAGCTTAAGGAATATGGGGTGAAATACGTTCCTGGAGGCTCCGCCGCCAACACAATCACCTGCACATCGATATTCGGGATGCCCTCTTGCTATATCGGCAAGATCGGCAACGACGAGCTTGGGCATCTGTATAAGAGTACTCTTGAGCAATTCGGGGTTAAGACCATACTTCTGGAAGGCACCAAGGGTTCGGGACGCGCCATGTGTTTCATAACCGGCGCCAATGCCGAGAGGACTTTCGCCGATTATATGGGTGCCGCTCTCGAGCTTGTGCCGGAAGATCTGAAACCGGAGTATTTCGAGGGATATGATTATTTCCATATTGAAGGATATCTTGTCCAGAATCAGGATCTTATCCGCAGGGCGGTGCAAATGGCCAAGGACGCCGGCTGCAAGATATCAATAGATATGGCCTCATACAATGTCGTGGAATCAAACGAGGCTTTCTTCCATAACCTCGTCGATAAATACATCGACATCGTTTTCGCCAATGAGTCCGAGGCCCGGGCATTCACGAAGAAGGAGCCTAGGGAAGCTTTGGCTGACCTGGCATCAAGTTGCGAGATCGCCGTGGTCAAGGTCGGAAAGGACGGGTCAATGGTCCAGCAAGGTGATGAATATCACTATATTGAGGCTTGGCCTGCAGCCACCATCGACGCTACTGGAGCTGGCGACACCTATGCGGCGGGTTTCCTCTATGCGCATTCTCTCGGTATGCCTTTGAAAGTGTGCGGCGAGGTCGGCTCGATAATTGCTGCGAAAGTCGTCGAGGTTGTCGGAACCAAGATAGATGTCCCTCGCTGGAGGGATGCCAAGGCTGAGATCCGGGAGCTTATCTCTTCTGTCAACATTTAAGCTTATGTTCAATTTTGTCAAGAATATATTCAGGAAAAGAAGTCTGAGAAGACATGCGAGCACGGTTCCGACCGAGATTCTTCCCCTTTCGAAAATCAAGACCTATGTGGCGATAATCGATGTGGAAGATTCGTCTTTCGACGCTTGCAAGTCTACGATTATGAATTATTTCCGAAGCATGGATATTAATGGCGCCGTGTTCTTCCAAGACTTCCGCAAGATAGGGAGTGAGGACAGGTTGATCACGAGCATCCAGACCACCATCACGAAAAAAGACCTCGATTGGCTTGGCCGACCGAACAAGTACAAAATGGGGGTTTTGGAAGAGAGGGCTCCTGATGTGTTCATCTCTTTGATTAAAGAGCCTGACTTCGCTATTGAGTACATGGCCAGGACATCCAAGGCCCGTTTCAAGATCGGTAGGAAGCAGTTGGGGGGCGACCTTTTCGACCTCGTGGTCTCTGACCCCGCAGGGAAGGATCTCTCGCAGCTGGACAGTTTCAATGCCATGAAAAACTATCTAGGAAAGATTCAATAACGAATGTCAAATATCATCAATAATATCGTTGTCGCTCTCAAGGGATTCGCCATGGGAGCGGCTAATGTTATCCCGGGAGTCTCTGGCGGCACTATAGCCCTTCTCACGGGTATATTCAACGAGCTCATCGACTCCTTGAACGCCATCATGAGCATTTCCACGTGGAAATTGTTGATTAAAGGGAACTTCAAGGAGTTTTGGAAGACCATCAATGGCACGTTCCTCTTGTGGCTTGCGATAGGTGTGATTATCAGCGTCTTCTCATTGGCAAAGCTGATGGAGTATGTGCTGGCTCACCATCCCGTCCAGACTTGGGCGTTTTTCTTCGGTCTGATTGTCGTCTCCGCGGTTTTTCTGCTTTATGACATAAAGGATTGGAAGGGCTCGGATGTTATTTGGCTGGTTTTCGGTGTCGCTCTCGGGGCTTTCATTTGCTTGATGTCCCCCACGGAGACAACCTCCGATCTTTGGTTCATAGCGGTCTGTGGCGCTATCGCCATCTGCACCATGATTCTTCCCGGAATCTCAGGAAGCTTCATTCTTGTCCTGTTCGGGAAATATGAATATATCATGAAAGCAGTCAGCGAGTTGAATATTCCCGTGCTGCTCGTGTTCGCCCTTGGCTGCGTCATTGGGATCGTGGCGTTCTCCAAGTTCCTTCATTGGCTTATCGGTAAATATGAGAAACAGACCCTTCTGGTGTTGATCGGTTTCACGATAGGGGCTCTTGTCAAGGTTTGGCCATGGGCGGACAAAGCCGCTTATGATGCCGCCAATGTCCTGAATGGCCAGCCCTCTGGCACACTCCACATCGGAGGAGCGGTCGCTTGGGCTTTGATAGGAGCCGGAATGGTCCTTGCCATGGAACTGCTGACCAGGAAAAAGAAATCCTGATATCACTTCACGTAATAAGCCTTTAACTTGGCCACATCCTCATCGCTCAAGGCGTCGGCGGTGATGATGAACTCGTCCAGCTGGGCCGCTAGATGGGCACCGTAATGGCCTGTTCCGTCTTGTCCGATATTCAGGTCAAGAGCATCGAAGGATACATTCCTCAACGATTCGGGGATATCATAGTCCAGCTCCGAGGCGAAATCATAGAAGAGTCTGATTTTATTCTTCTCCCGGTCCACAACAAGGATAACATGCATCCATCCGCCCTTGTAATCAAGAGGCAATCCGGCTCCGGCATCCATCCTGTCACCGCTGTTGCCGGCGTTGAATTTGATGTCCTCGTCGCTACGGATAGACAAAACAAAGCCGATATTACCTCCAGAATTCCAATTCTTATTTGAGATTATGCACGGGTCGGAAGGAACACCGCTTGTTTTTATCCACAAAGCCACTGAGAATGAGTTGGTTCCGACAGAGACTTCCTTGAGCGTGATGTACCCGTCAGACATGTCGGCACCCTTGCCGTAATAGGCGTCAGAGTAATAAAGCTTGCCCGTTGTGGCTGTTTTGACATTGCCGAAAGCGTCTTTCTCGTCACTGTCTAGCGGGAAGTAGGCGATGACGTTATGTCCTTCAAGTAATGACTTGACATTATCAAGGCTTGGAGTGGGCTCTGTCTGGTGCTTACGGTTCTCAGACACAGGGATTTCCTCCGGCTCCATCTCATGGCGCTCCATCGCTTCCACACCTTGGAACAATCCTCCGGGGACTATTCCGGTCCAAGTTTCCGGGAAATCCAAACCTAAGGCATACGCCGAGATCGCGGCTATATCCCTCACTTCCGGATTCTGGATCAGCCCGCCTATCACGACGGTCGGTCCGGTGACCCCCAGGAACACGTATCTCTCGGCCTCCGTGTCGCCCCCATGTGAGCCCTCCGGAGTGCCACCGTGATCGGCCGAGACAATGAATAGCGTCTCGTCAAGGATATTCTTCTGTTTGACCGCATCGTAAATATCCCCGATCAGCTTGTCAACGGCGGTGATGGCGGCGAGATGCTTGGACGAGCCATATCCGCTTCCATGGCCAGCGCCATCCACGGAATCGAACTGCACGAATAGCAGGGTCGGATCATTGTTCTGAATATAATTGACCACCTTCGCGGCAACCTCAGGATCGTTTCCCGTATCTTTAACCACACCGAGATTATCCTCGATGATGCCGATGTTGATCGGGTTCCAATTACAGAATGAAGCCATCTTGGCGTCCGGACGCGCCTCTTTGACAATCCTGAATATTGAAGGGAACGGGCTGTTAGGATTAAATGGTTTGCTGGCCACAGTACCATTAGTCAGCCTGTGGAATTCCGGGAGGACAGAATGGAGCATCGATCCCCAGCATTGAGCGCTGATCGTAGGATATGAGGTCTTGGCCCTGTAGGAGACCGCTCCTGTCCTGAATATCTCATCCATTCTCGGGGTGGGAGTGTCTTTGAAGAACGCTCCACCTCCATCTACGCCTATGATAAATACATGTTTGTACGCACCTTTAGAAATAGGGATCGGCTTGGCCTCGACAGTGACCTGGCATGTGGCCTTTTTCCCTCCATCGACTGTCGTGACCGTGACTACCGCGGTGCCAGGAGCTACCGCGGTGATATTACCCTGTCCGTCAACACTAACTATTTTAATGTCGGAGGAGGACCAATAGACAGCGAGGTTGGGAGCGTTGGACGGAGATACGGTCGCTGAAAGTTTTTCACGGCCTCCCTCCAAAAGACTGACTGATGTTTTGTTGACAGCGACTCCTTCAACGGATATTATTGTCGGTTCGTTTTCTTTGCATCCAACATAAGATAAAGTGACCATTACCCCGAAAAAGAAGTAAATCAGTCCTTTAAGAGTGGTAAAACCTCGAGTCATGATAATTTTTGAGAACTTTTATTCCGAATATTCAGTGAATATAGCAATTAAAAGATTAACTTTGCGGAACTTTTCAATACGGATTGGTTCGGTAGCTCAGCTGGATAGAGCAACAGCCTTCTAAGCTGTGGGTCTTGGGTTCGAATCCCAACCGAATCACCTGAAACAACTCAAACCGCCTCAGAGAAGCCTCCGGGGCGGTTTCTTGTTTGAAAACAACAATCGCCCACCGAAGTGAGCGATAAAGTAACTATGTTTGTAATCCAAATGAAGAACGCTCTCAGGGGCTTGTCGGCCCCTGCCGCTTGGCAGACCCCCGAGAAGTTTTTCATATGATATAAAAGCTACTGATATTTTTGGCTACATTTATAAAGCACAACATGTAATCAAAAACACAGTAGCTATGAGTACACAAAGTAAACCTTTTTCCTTCAAAGGTCAAAAGATTTTTGTCGGATTAGACGTACATCTAAGGAGTTGGTCGGTAACTGTCCTGTCAGAGCAGGCTGTTTTAAAGAAGTTCACGCAGGATCCCAGCCCTGCTGCATTGAACAAGTTTCTGACCAACACCTATCCGGACGCGGAGTATTACTCGGTCTACGAGGCCGGTTTCTGCGGTTTCTGGATACACTGGGAACTGCACAATCTGGGGATAAGCAACATAGTTGTGAACCCTGCAGATGTTCCAACAATGGCTGGTGAGAGGCTGAGGAAGACTGACGCTATAGATAGTGGCAAGCTCGCCAGAAGTTTACGTTCTGGTGAACTGAAAGGGATATATGTTCCTGACAGTCTTGCGACAGAGATACGCTCTTTGATAAGATTGAGAGACTCATTGACGAAAGATCAGACTCGCCATAAGAATAGGATTAAGGCTCACCTAAGGTATTTGGGAATTGATATTCCTGAAGAGTTTCAACGCCCAGGGTGTACGTGGACCAATAAGTTTGTCCTATGGTTGAAACGTTTGGATCTGGAGACTGATTACGGGAGGAAGACACTTGATTTATTGATCGCCCAATATGAAGATCTTCGTGCCCAGCAGCTCAAGATGATGAAAGAACTTCGTCTATTGTCAAGGACAGAACGCTTTGAAGAGCCTCTCCGGTATTTGATGAGTGTTCCTGGAATCGGACAACTGGCTGGTTTGACGATAATCTCAGAAGTGGATGACATCGCTCGTTTCAAGGATGCTGCTCATTTCGCCTCCTATGTAGGCATCGTCCCGATGTGCTATTCAAGTGGCGAGCATGATGGAACCGGCAATATCACCGTTCGTCGTCATGCCAAATTGAGATGGCTGATTGTAGAGGCTGCATGGGTGGCATCACGAAAGGACCCTGTTCTGTCCTCTGCATTTGTTGAGTATTGCCGGAAGATGAAACCAAGCAAAGCGATCATTAAGATTGCGCGACGTCTGGTCAATCGTATTTACTTCGTTATGAAGCATCAGCAACCTTATGTCAACTGCTATGTCTCATAATGCAATTGAAATCCTGTCTGGTAAACAGACTTCCCTTGGGAGAGAGTACTTAAATTCGAATGCGGCTTTGGAGTCCGCTTGTTAAAGTTTGTGCCTCCCGCCTCAGTAACCTAATGCAGATACTTGCGGCACTGACTACAGATGTCCGCTTTGGGAAGTTTGTTTACCGAGGATTTTTATGAGTCTCACTTGCATCGATCTCTACGAGACCGCTGGATTGTTATTGTTTCGCTCCAAATCAAACATTTTTCAAATGCTTGATTTATAGCGATTTATTGAAAAAGCTGAAAATATTTTCAACTTTTATTTGGATTTCAACTGGGAACTCGAATTTACAAGTTGTTTTGACTTCCTGCACGATACGCTTTGGGCGTCTCCCCGGTCTCTTTGCGGAAGAAGCGGCTGAAGAAAGTGGCGCTTTGGAAACCGAGCCTGTCCGCTATCTCATAGATGGGAAGATCGGTATGGCGGAGGAGGACCTGCGCCCTTAGGATGCAGTGAGCGTTGAGCCAGTCCATGACGCTGCGGCCGCTCTGTTCCCGGACTACGGCCGACAGGTGGTTCGGCGAGACGCAGAGGCAATCTGCATAGGCTTTGACGGTGCGCGGAAGCATTTCTTTCCGGCCCAGCGCATCCAGGAAGCGCTGGAAAAGTTGCTGCCCACGGGAAAGGGCCACGGAATCCGTACTTTTCTGATGTGCATGCATCCGCTTCAAATCATACAGCAGGGCTATCTCCAAGTGCTCCACCGACTGCCGGTCATAACTGCTGTGTACAGTCTCCCACAGGAGTTCCTCATACCGGCGGATGCGGTGGAAATCCTCCGCCGACAGTCTCAGGCGCACGCATTTTTCAATGTCCACCGGCAGCCGTCCGAAAGAGAGCATCGCTCCGTCATAATCATCAGAGAGCTCCGAGATACTGATAAAGTTGTGCTGCGGAATGACGAGCACATCTCCCGCCTGCGTATCAAAGGGTAACAGATTGATGCTATGGGTAGCATGGCCGCTGGTCACGATGACGATTCTGCCCAGTTCCACATACTGCGGTGTATGCAGGAGATCCGCTGCCGATGACTCCCGGAGCGGAGCCAGGGAATGCAGTATGGCAATGTCGTCGGATACATAGACGTCCCGGCTTCCCCCTGTCTGGAGGAGCAGCTGGGCTGGGTTGAGTGACTTTGGCATTTTCAAAGGGTTTCTTTGCAAATATACCATAAAATACAATAATAGGCGAGGATTCTTGCACAAATCGTAGGAATCGTACATTTATTCATTGGAATCGGCACATATTTTTGCCCCTTCCCGACATACCTTTGCACTGTACAACAAAAAACATTGGTATGAAAACATTCCGTTTTTTCCTCAGGTATTGGGCCGCCATAGGCGGACTCCTTTTCGTGGGCTTGACCTTCTTCGTGGGCATTCAGGGCCATCAGCTTCCCTCCCTTCAGCGGTATATGATTCTGATGTATATGGCGCTGCTGTTCCATCAGTTCGAAGAGTATGTTTATCCGGGCGGATTCCCGGCAGCGGCCAACATCGGCCTTTTCGGCGAAAAGGAGGATTACGGGAAATATCCGCTCAATGAACTGAGCGCCTTTATTGTCAATGTCGTGCTGGCTTATCCTCTATATATCGCCGGCATCCTTTTCCACGAGTGTATCTGGCTTGACATATATATCGCCTATTTCACTATGGCCCAGGTATTCATGCACTGCATAAAGCTGAACCTTTCCTTGAAGTCCTGGTACTCTCCGGGATGCTTGTCGGCCCTTTTTGTCATGCTTCCGCTGGGCATCATCTTCCTTGTCTATCTGGCCGGGAATTATACCTTCCCCACCTACTACTGGTGGGCACCCGCCATCGCATCCCCGTTCATAGCCGTACTGATGATCCTGCTGCCCATCCTGACTTGCCGCAGGCGTGATACGCCTTACGGTTTCGCCAGCCATCAGGCCGAAGAATTCGAAGTCAGGCACGGCATAGCCACATTGTTCAGAAAAGAAAAATAGACTTGCCCTATGGGTAAATTCGTCAAACGCTATGCGCTGGAAATCTATACCGTCCTTGCGATGGCCTTCATGGTGATGACTTCTTTCATGAACGGTCTCTCTAGCATCCAGCTATTTGTTGTGGTATTTAATTTCCTGTTCATCCTGCATGAGTGGGAGGAAGGAGCCTATCCGGGCGGTTTCATCGACCTGATTTCGTCGCTTATTGAAACCAATGTATCTGAGGAGACAAAGAAGGCCAGCCGGATTCCGACGGGGATTCTCCTCATTACTTTCACGCTGCTGCCATTCTTCTTCGACAACACCCCGCTGTTTGCCGTGACCATCGCGGTCTTCGGTTGTTTTGAAGGTTTCATCCATGTGATGGGCATCAAGATATTTGGCCTCAAGAAGAAGTACACGCCAGGCATGGTGACAGCCCTGATTGAAGCAGTTGTAGGAATCTCGCTGATTACATACCTGACCGTGAATCATCTGGCTGCGTGGTATGACTACGTGGGTGGGATATTATTCTTCTTTGCCTGTTTTGCCACCATGCAAAAGACCCTCACTCTGATGGTTGGCATACGTTACCGGGATATGCCGAAACTGCTCAAAAAACAACTTGCCAGAATCAGGGAAAGATAACACACACAAGAATATGAAACACGGGCCGTCGGAATATGATTCCAGCGGTCCGTTTTATGATGTAAAATCACCGATAAACGGGGATTTTATCAGACTATTTTTGTGCCGACTTCACAATGGTCTCGTGATAAAAGTAATTGCAGACAATCGGGAGTTCTCCGTGTTTGCTCCGGACCGAATCATCGTTCCTCACATAGCGGAAACCATTGGCCGATGTATATTCCCGAATCCGGGCATCCAGTTCGCTCCAATAGGTTCTGTCGCCCTTGGAATAGATCTGACGGTACAGGCTGTCCAACTCCGGATGATTCTCGTGAATCCAGTCAAAGATGCGGCCTTTGTAGTCTCCGCGGAGGTTTAGGTTCTCCAACCATACCAGGTTGCACTGTCCTTTGACGTGGTCTATGACTGCTGGAGCGAAAGACAAAAACGCTAGTCTACGGCCCTAGAACGGCGATTTAAGACACAAAAAAACCTCCAAGACGAATCCTGGAGGTTTGGAGCGGAAAACGAGACTTGGACGCAAACGCATAACTCGCTGATAATGAATTAGTTTGCGAAAACCATAAAGTAATGGGTGTAAAATAGGAGTAAAAATAACTATCCTTCAATTCCCATAGCGAAAAGGAATTCAAAGGAAAACACGCCGAAAGGGAAGGGGAAAAGGAATGTGTTAGAGGACGTGGATGCGGCTAATTAACCGCAAATTTTGCGGCTTAATGCTTGCAAACAGGTCGAAAAGCACTATCTTTGCGAAAAAGGACCTGTGATGAAGTATATCTACGACACCCCGCAATGGCCGCATTTTTCCTGGGATCACGAACTGGTTTCCGATGCATTGGCCCGGGTCAATAAGGAAGCGGGTTTCCTGGCAGGGAGGCTCAGCGCCATCGGTTTGGATGCGCGGATGGGAGCGGTCGTGGAGACCGTCACCCACGATATCGTGTCTTCTTCCGAGATTGAGGGGGTCGTCTTGAATACCGACGAGGTGCGTTCTTCGGTGGCCCGTCGTCTGGGGGTTGATATCCCGCAGAGCCGGGACTCTTCCCGGTACATCGACGGTATCGTGGACATGATGCTGGATGCCACGGTCCATTACAAGGAGCCTCTTACCCACGACCGCCTTTTCGGGTGGCACAACACGCTGTTCCCGAACGGGCGCAGCGGATTGGCCGTCATCGATGTTGCCAAGTACCGCTCCGGAGAGATGAGTGTCGTGTCCGGCATGCTCGGGAAGGAGAAGGTCCATTATGTCGCGCCGTCTCCGGATAAGATCGAGAAGGAGATGGAAGCCTTCTTGGATTGGTTCAATGCGGAGAGTACGCCCAAGACCTATCTCAAATCGGCCATCTCGCATCTGTGGTTCGTCTGCATCCACCCCTTTGACGATGGTAACGGCCGCATCGGCAGGGCCATCGCCGACATGTCGCTTTCGCAGGCCGACGACAGCCAGATGCGGTATTTCAGCATGTCCCGGCAGATCAATGCCGACAAGAAATCCTACTACGACATCCTGGAGCGTACCCAGAAACAGGACGGGGACATAACAGCATGGCTGATATGGTATCTGGACTGCATGTCCAGGGCTATTCACGCCTCCGACGAACTCCTTTCCCGAGTTCTTTGCAAGGCTGTTTTCTGGCAGACACATGCGGGGATTCCGTTCTCGGATCGGGAGCAGCAGGTCCTGAATGTCTATTTGGATGGCTATGATGGCAAGCTGACTGCAAAGAATTGGGCGAAACTCTCAAAGGTATCTTTGGACACCGCGGCAAGAGACATCAAGCGTCTGGTAGAAGCCGGTATCCTCATCCCCCAGCCGGGAAGGGTGCGCGACGTGTCCTATGGTATTCGGTGCGCAAAGGATTCGATGGTGGTTCCCGGACCGGAGCAGTCTTGACAGAGTTCGGTCAGGATGTTCTCCCAATAACAACTTCACAGTTTGCAGACCGGGAAGAACATGTAGTCCTTGCCTGTTTTGGGACAGGTAAAATCATGGACGGCACCGGCCAGGGAAAGATGGTTTTCTTTCATATAACCGATCACATCGGCGAAAGCATGATCGCTGTCGCGTTCGGCATAGAGGTATTCATATCCGGGAATGACCCATTTGACCCATCCCTCCGGAGCCTCAGCATCGTCGCGGCATTCCGCGCCGGCAAGATACAGCCCATTGCTGAAATGCTCCCAAGGCTGAAAAGAACGGGAAAAATCGGACATCGCACCCCAGATACCGGCAAGATTCCCGTCAATGTCCTTTTTTGCCAGATGGGCGATTTCTTCAAAATGCGCATTGGCTTCCTGCCAGAGCCGTTCAATGAATCCGGGACCGTCGGCCGTCGAGCCCTCTTTGCCGATGACGGTAAAGGATTCTTTTTTCAAGGTCTTGATATTCATCTGCCTGGCCGATAATACGATTAATCGGTGTAAAGATAAGTCAATTGGCCGAAAAGAAAAAGGGCACGAGCCCTTTCTCCAATAGCGTTATTTCACAATCTCATATTCATCGACACCGGGGATAAGTGCAAGTCCGGTTTCTTCGAGGTGAATCTGTTCGGCGGAGTCTATGAAGCGCACGGTGAATATCTTACCTTCGAGTCGTTTTGCCTGCCAGTCCATTCCGCCGGCAGTGTCCATCTTCACGACCCTGACCTTAGATCCGCGCTTAATCATACCCGGTCCTCCTTCATCGTTTCAATCCGTCGAGTGTCTCGTTGGGAACAAAAACCCTCGAAAACGTCCCCGCCGGCGTGCTCGAGTTTCTCGCAGGGAACAAAAATGGCTGTTATTGTTCCCGCTCAGAGACTTCGAAGCAAGTTTGGCGAACCCGACATGAACGGCCACTAAGTTGGGGTCAAAACGAGACTCGAACTATATCTTGTAATATATTGATAAACAGTGATTTATGAGAAACGGAAAAGACAACAGGTGAAACATAGGTGAAACTTTCGTGGCTTTTCAGGACGTATAGGGAAAAGGACATAAAGAGACACAAGGCAAAGGAAAAGACGCCTTTTGATGACAGAAGAAACCTTAAGATTCCGCAATATTGTTCCAAATAACCGCATTTTTCATAAGTGGCGGGCCAATGATTCTGACGAACTTTGCATCAGAAAAAAGACCGTCACGATGAAAACCTTTATTTTCAAGTCATTATTGCTGTCCAGCCTGCTCTTTGCCGGACTGTCTGCCCGTGCCCAGGAGCCCTTCCCGATGTTCAACAACCGGACACATAGCGTCGAGGCGCAGCCGTTCGCCGACCTTTCCCAGCGGATTTGGGACCTGATGGCCGCCAAGGATGCCGATGCGTTGAAGGATATCTTCCACCCCAATGCCATGTTCGTCCATATGGGCGGGTACTGGGACTGTGCCCAGGAACTCGCCACCATCGGCGGTGGCTTTATCCACTACAAGCACGCGGAAGTCTATGGCGTGGATGTCAAGCAGATCAATGCCGACAACTGGGCCGTGTACAGCACCATCAAGCTGGATGCGGCGCTGGGCGGAGGTGACAACATCGTCACGACGCCTTTTTTCGTGACCCAGACCTTTACCCGGGAAGACGGGAAATGGTGGCTCACCGCCATGGTCTTTACCACCCGCACTTCCGGCCCCGGGATTGAACCCGGCCAGAATATGAACCACTAATCTTTTACGAAATGGACAGAAGAGAAGCCCTGAAACTGATGGGAGCGTCCCTGGCCGCCGTCGCCATGGCAGGCATCGCTCCCCGTACCCATGCCGCCATCCTGAAGGACCGCGCCAAGAACAAGAAGCGCCTGGTCTTCTATTTCACCGCCACCGGCAATTCCCTGTTCGTCGCCCGCCAGTTCTCCGACAGCCCGATCAGCATTCCGCAGGAGCTCAAAAAGAAAGACTTGACTTATGTGGCCGATGAAATCGGTATCGTCTGCCCGGACTATGCCGGCGCCATTCCCAAGATCGTCCGCGAGTTCGTGCAGAAGGCCTCCTTCAAGGCACCGTACATGTTCTCCGTCATCACTTTCGGCAACGCCTGCGTGAACGTGGCCGAGTACTGGGATGAATTTTGCCAGGGCCAGGGCGTCAAGATGAACTATGTCCGCCCCATCCTGATGGTGGACAACTATCTGCCCGTCTTTGACATGAACCAGCAGATGGCCATCGACAAGCACACGGACGAGAATCTGGCCACCATCCTCGAAGAGGTGGGCGCGCACAAGGACTTCATCGCTCCTGCCGAGATGGGCTTTTTCAACAAGGATATGCTCAAGGGGATGCAGGACCAGCATTTCTCGATGACGGCCGACCGTCTCCTCCAGCTGCGGGAAGACCGCTGCGTCCAGTGCATGACCTGCGCCAACGTCTGCCCCCACAAGAACTTCTCCCTTGCCGATAAAGGCGTATCATTCAGTGGCAACTGCGAGTACTGCCTCGCTTGCGTACACGCCTGCCCGCAGAAAGCCCTCACGCTCCGCTCGGCCCGCGAAGGCTGGCCCGGCGAGCGCAATCCCGAGGCCCGGTACCGCCATCCCAAGGTGACCCTGGCCGATATCGTCCGGTCCAACAAGCAGTAGTGTTTGTTTGAAACGAAAAACGGACGGTGCTTTCTTGGCATCGTCCGTTTTTGATGTCCGCGGGTCTCAGTTTACCCGTAAGTCTCGATCAGGTATTTTACGAACTGCGGGTCCTGGAAGTTGATCAGTCCCTCGTCGTGCTCGTTGAGCGTGGCAATCAGTTGCATCTCGTCCGCAGTGAGGGTAAAATCGAAGATGTTGAAGTTCTGCGCCATACGTTCTTTGTGGGAGGACTTGGGAATAGCGACGATGCCGCACTCCGTGAGCCAGCGGAGGGCCACCTGGGCGGCGGATTTTCCATACTTGGCGCCGATGGCGGCGAGCGTCTCGTTCTTCACGATACCGTCCACACCCTGGCCGCCGAGCGGTCCCCAGGCCATGAGGCGGGTATCGGTCTCTGCCAGGATGGGCTCGATGCCGGTCTGCTGTACCAACACGTTGCACTGTAGTTGGTTCACCATCGGCTTGATATCGACATAATGCGCGAAGTCGAAGAAACGCGCCGCCTGGAAGTTGCTCACGCCAATGGCCCGCACTTTCCCGTTGTTATACGCTTTCTCCATTGCCCGCCAGGAGCCGAAAACGTCGCCATAGGCCTGGTGGATGAGCAGGAGGTCGATGTAGTCCGTCTGCAGTTTGCGCAGACTCTCACCGATGGAGGCAGCGGCCTTGGCCTCGCCGTTGTTGCTTATCCATACTTTGGTCACCAGGAAAATATCCTCACGAGATATACCGGATTTCGCGATGGCGGCACCCACGCCTTCTTCGTTGTTATAGGCTTGGGCGGTGTCAATAAGGCGATAACCGACGGAAAGGGCATCGGCCACGCAGCGCTCCGCTTCCTGCGGAGGGACTTGGAATACGCCGTAGCCGAGAAGGGGCATCTGAATGCCGTTGGAAAGGGTTGTGTATTGCATGGCTGGTAGATTTTAATCCTGATGCAAAGGTCGGAAGAACAGCGGGATCGGAACTATTGTTTTTTTCGGATTATCGTGTCAAAATGTCGGAAAAACATTAACTTTGGATGGCATGGTTTCAGGTCCGACTTGACCATATGACCCGGGAAGTAATCATACGGAACTCGCTGGAGGGAATCGGCGAAGGCGAGGTGGCGCTGCACCTGGCGCATATCCTGTGTCTCGCCGGCTCTTGCGAGATCAACTACAACGGGGATTCTTTTACCATCCGGGAAAGGGACTGCACCATCATCCGAGCCACGCAGTTGGTGGGTGATATCCAATGTACGGACGATTTCAGGGTGGAAGTCATTTACATCGACCCGGTCTTCATCGAGAAAGCAACTCCCAACAATAATTACGGGATGCGCGGCTCCCTTTCCTTGGCACAGAATCCGGTGATGCACCTGACCGATGAGGAATTCGAGCGGTGTCGGCGTGACTTTGAAGAAGTGGGCCGCCGCCGGCTGATGGTCTGGCACCATTTCCACGACGACCTGATGCTGAGCACGGTGCAGACGCTGATCCTGGATTTTTTCGATTTCCACGCCCGCATCGGCGGAGACACTTCTGAAATCCAATCTCAGGCCGCTTTGACCATGTCCCGTTTCATCGCCATGCTGGAGCGGGGAGATTACCGGAAAAACCGGGAGGTAACCTACTATGCTTCCGAACTTTGCATTGCTCCGAAGTACCTTTCCGAAATCAGCAAGTCCATCACGGGCAATTCGGCCAACTGGTGGATCAACCGGTTCACCGTCCTTGATATTT
>JAEEGJ010011709.1_pt1 | contig 22116 bp, 20 predicted proteins | sample 8958761 | NCBI WGS metagenome assembly JAEEGJ01 (sample SAMN16246546, study PRJNA631951) | gut metagenome | biome: gut microbiome; feature: rumen; material: RS-attached | host: Bos | place: Iran: Karaj | collected 2018-10 | reverse complement strand
CTCTTGAATGCCATTCAAGCGCTCTCCCAGCTGAGCTACGCCCCCAAAAGCTTTACAAGCGATATTATACGGAAAAAAGCATCCTTTGTCAATAGCTTTCTCACCAAATCGAAGGTTTCATTCTGTGGTACAGCGTTTCATACTTTGTTCCGGCAATACTTTTCCATTCCGCATCTATAAAACGCTGATCAGACGTCTTGACTTTCTTGTTTTTCCTGTCTGCCTGATAAGCACGGATAATCCTGTACCTCCCAGTCCCATAATCCATAACTACTGCCTCATAAAAATAGGAATGTGCCACGCCTTTCTGATTGGGAATAAACGTGACAAACCACAGACCTACCTGTTTATCGCCTTCGTGGTACACTTCCTTGTGATTGTAAAAGTCCTGGACTTTCAATGAGTTTTCTACTCTTGTCTGTACCGGTGTCCATGTTTTCTTTTTCAGCTTGCTTTTTTCCGCAAAGCATACGCCTGTAAACAGTAGTGTAAAAATAAGTGAAAGCGTTAGTATTATTTTCATGTCAATTTCCTCCTGCAGTTTAATTTTACAATATTTCCCGGGAAATTGCACCACACTATACCTTAATATTTTTAATGGCTTGCATTTACATATATCTGCCCGATAGTATAGAATATAATTGAATAGTTGTTATTCTGTGCGTTAATTTTTATATATTTATTTCATAAACTGTAAGCGAGGAGGAAAAACTTATGGCTAATTTTTGTGAAAACTGCGGTTCACCCTTAAAAAGCGAAAACAAATTCTGTCCGAACTGCGGAGCTCCGGTGAAACAGACTGAAGCGACAGCGCCGGCAGTCGCGACTACGCCTAATTCATTCCCTGAAAATACCTCCGCAAATACATCTCCGGCAAATGCCCCAACCGGTAATCCTTCCACAACATCTGCAGTTTCCGACACTTCTTCCGCAGTAACCGGTGCTGCCGGTGCCGCAACAGCTGCCACGTTGGGAGCAATTCATCCGGACCCGGTTCCTGAAAAACCGCAGGATGCTTTCGTCCCGCCCCGGGAGCAGACACCCCCGGATCCTCAGCCTTTTCATGAAGAAGCGCCAAAAGACAACGAGCCTTCGCATTCTTCTCTGCGACAGGAAGCTGAGCAGGCCTTTCCGCATTCGGATTACATCCGCAGGGAAGAATTTTCCCGAAGCGGAACAGGCCCCAAATACGAACCGGACAAAGACCTCCAATCTATGTTCCTGCGTTACGACAACCGCCTGAACCGCAAGCGTTACTTCTTCCGCGGCCTCGCGCTTGGAGCAGCCGTTTCAATCATTACAAATTTAATCACCATGATTGCCGTTTCAATGAACAGCAGCTCCATCGCCATGCTGGAAACCATTATTTCGATTGCTGGCGTAATCCCCAGCTTCATGCTCATAATCCGACGTCTGCACGATCTGAACCGTCCGGCCTGGTGGTGCATCGGTGTGTTCATTCCGTTAGTAAATCTTGTTTTGGGAATCTACATTCTGTTCTTCAAAGGAACGGACGGCCCCAACGATTACGGTCCCGACCCTCTGGAAGTACCGGGTGGTTTGCTCTAGTTATTGTATTATATTATATAGTTAATAATTTGAATTTTTAGCTTTGCTTATGTCACTGAAACAATAGCGGAGAATGATTCATATGGAATACCGGTTCAAAGATTTCAGCATCCTGCGAAACGACAGTTTTACGCATACAAACCTATATGTACGATTCGACAAAGCTGCGGCCGCAGATGCGATTCGTTTTCATAAAAGCCTGCCCGGTTATGCGCCTGCCCCTTTGATTGTGTTACGGGAGCAAGCCGCTGCCATTGGAATTTCAGGCATATACTGCAAAGACGAGTCGCACCGTTTCGGTCTTAACGCTTTTAAAGGTCTCGGTGGAAGTTATGCCATGTTCCGCATCCTCTGCGAAAAGCTGGGGCTTGATTACAAAAACGTTGATTACCGTTACTTTCAGAAAGAAGAAGTCCGGAAACAATGCGCCAAAATCCATTTTGTCACGGCTACGGACGGCAATCACGGCAAGGGTGTTTCCTGGGCCGCAAAGCTGTTCGGCTGCAGCGCCACTGTATTTATGCCAAAAGGTTCTGTGGAAGCGCGGCGCGTTGCCATTGAAAAAGCCGGCAACGCCACTGCGGAGATTACAGAATTTAATTATGATTAGGCGGTGGAACATTCCTGGAACCTGGCGCTCAAAAATGGCTGGATACTGATTCAGGACACTGCCTGGGACGGTTATGAACAGTATCCGGAATGGATTATCGACGGCTATCTGACCCTGGCGGCAGAAACCGCAGAACAGTTGGGACATATTATTCTAACCCACGTTTTTCTGCAGGCAGGCGTTGGAGCCATGGCCGGCGGCGTTATGGAGTTTCTTCAATCTTGCTGCCGCGAAAAACCCCCTACTATTACTATTGTTGAACCTGTGGAAGCCGCCTGCATCTATCGATCTGTGAAAGCCGGTGACGGACAGGTTCACACTTTAGAAGGCAATCCTTCAACCATTATGGCCGGTCTGAACTGCGGCACGCCCTGCCGGGTGACCTGGCCCGCTATCCGTGACAAAGCAGCTTTCTTCTGCGCCTGTGATGATACCATTACAGAAGAAGGAATGCGCGCCTATGCAAACCCCATTGGCAGTGACAAAGCAATCGTCGCCGGAGAATCCGGGGCCGTAACCTATGGTCTCGTCAACCGGATCCTGCAGGATGAAACGCTTCGCAACCTGTTCCGTATCAACGCGGATTCGAGAATCTTGTTAATCAACACGGAAGGCGATACCGATCCGGACGGTTATCAACAAATAGTGCACGGGAAATCTTTTACAAAATAATAAAGTTAATCGTTATGAACATTAAAAAACCTGATGCTTTCTCGCATCAGGTTTTTTATCCGGAAACAATAATAATAGTTTGTCAGGAAAAAGACCGAAGCAAAACTTAGTGAACATTTTTGCGAAGCCTTTTTCCTAAAATCAAATATTACTTCACCAGTTCATACCCTGCATCGGTAATCGCCTTTTCAAATTCATCCACCGGAATGTCGCGGTCAGCCTTCACCGTAGCAGTTTTCGCTTCCAGGCTTACTTCTACCGCAGTTACGCCCTCCAGTTTCGCCAGCGCGTTAGTCACGTGTTTCTGGCAATGTGCACAGGTCATTCCTTCCACTTTTAATACTTTTTCCATAATTGAACCTCCTGTAATACTTATATTTTTATTATCTTTACCGGCATTCGCCGGTACCATACCCAGACTTTGCAACTGCACAGCTCCGGTTTCCGTTGCCGCTTCGCTCTTCACCGCCGCAGTCGGTTTAAAGCCTTTCAGCCGCAACGCATTGGCCACCACCGAAACAGAACTCAGGCTCATGGCCGCAGCCCCGAACATGGGATTGAGATGGATGCCCCAGTGCACCAGCGCACCTGCCGCCACCGGAATACAGACCACATTGTAGAAGAAGGCCCAGAACAGTCCTTCTTTTATTTTTTTGATGACATCTTTACTGAGGCGTACCGCATCAACCGCATCCAGCAAGTCGCTTTTCATCAGTACGATATCCGCGCTTTCAATGGCCACATCCGTACCGGCGCCGATGGCGATACCTACATCCGCCCGCGCCAGCGCCGGCGCGTCGTTGATGCCGTCGCCGATCATTGCAACCCTATGGCCTTCCGCCTGCAGGTCAGCAATCACCTTTTCTTTTCCTTCCGGCAGCACACCGGCAATGACCCGGGGAATATCCATCCGTTTCTGAATGGCTTCCGCCGTCCGCTGATTGTCGCCGGTCAACATCACCACATTGATGCCCAGTTTTTTAAATTCCGCGATAGCCTGACGGCTGGTTACCTTTTCCCTGTCCGCCACGGCAATGATGCCCAGCAGTTCTTTATCTTGCGCAAACAGCAGCGGGGTCTTGCCTTCATCCGCCAGCTTATCCAGCTGGCCGGATACCGCAGCAATGTCAATGCCGGCTTCTTCCATCAACGTCACATTGCCTGCGTAAAATGTGCTTCCGTTTTGTTCCGCCTGGACGCCTTTTCCGAAAAGCGTTACAAAATTATCCATCTTCGGAATTGCAACCTGCTTTTCCGCTGTATATTCCATCACTGCGCCTGCCAGGGGATGACTGCTGCCATGCTCCAGTCCTGCCGCTGCAGTAAGAAGCGCCGCAAAGTCCGGATTCTTTTCATCGGCGGCGCCGCGAAGCAAAATCACATCGGTGACCCGGGGCCTGCCTTCCGTAATGGTACCCGTCTTATCCAGCACTACCGTATCCAGATTATGTGCTGTTTCCAGCGCTTCCCCGGATTTAATCAGGATACCGTTCTCCGCGCCTTTGCCGGTCCCCACCATAATAGCCACCGGCGTGGCCAGACCCAGCGCGCAGGGACAACTGATGACCAGCACGCTGATGGCACAGCTGAAGGCAAATTCAAAACTTTCGCCCCACAGCAGCCAGAAGATGCAGGTTGCCAGTGCAATGAGCATGACAACCGGTACAAATACACCGGCTATTTTATCCGCCATGCGTGCAATGGGGGCCTTGCTACTGCTGGCTTCGTCCACCAGCCGGATAATCTGGCTGATTGTGCTGTCGTCCCCTACCCGTTGGGCTGTAAAATGGATAAACCCGGATTTATTGATGGTGGCGCTGATGACTGTATCTCCCGGCTGTTTTTCCACCGGGATGCTCTCCCCGGTAATGGCCGCTTCGTCTACGCTGGTAGTACCGCTGATGATCACCCCGTCTGCCGGAATGCTTTCGCCGGGGCGCACCACGATTTCATCGCCTTCCACCAGTTCTTCCGCCGGAATGACAACTTCCGCGCCGTCACGGATGACCGCAGCCTGTTTCGGCGCCAGGTCCATCAGTTTTTCAATGGCGCTGGAGGTGCGGCCTTTGGAACGTGCTTCCAGCCACTTGCCGAACGTAATCAGGGTAACGATCATACCGGCCGATTCAAAATACAAATTCATGCGGTACAAATCCACCAGCGCCGCATTGCCGTGGCCCAGGCCCCAGCCGATACGGTAGATGGCAAAGATTCCGTAAAGCAGCGCTGCGCCGGAACCCACCGCCACCAGTGTGTCCATATTGGGGCCGCCCATGGCCAGGCTCTTGAATCCGCTGATAAAAAACTTTTTATTGATAATCAGAATAGGCAGTACCAGGATAAATTCCGTAAAAGCCAGCCAGATTGCATTATTGGTTCCGTAAAAATAATTCTGCAAAATATCCGGAACCGCAAATCCGAAAAATTTTGCAAACATAGGCGTCATGGAAAGAATCAGCACCGGAATTAAAAATACCAGCGACCACATAAGCCGGTGATGCATTTCCGCAATAGCTTCCCTCGCTGCTTTCACCGCCGGGTTTTCTTCCGGTTTTTTTGCTTTTGCAGAAGAAGTATCGACTGCTTTGCCTGCTGCTGCGCCGACGATTGAATCATTCTTCGTTTTACTGCTGTGGCCCGTTTCCACCCGTTCGGCGCCGTAGCCTGCATCCACTACAGCCTGAACAATATTCGCTTCGTTTAATTTCGTTTCGTCATATTCCACCTGCATGGAATTGGTCAGCAGGTTCACACTGGCTTTTCCAATTCCCTCCAGCTTGCTCACCGCTTTTTCCACACGGCTGGAGCAGGCGCTGCAGGTCATACCCGTAACGATATATTTTTCTTTTTTCATAACTGCCTTTCTGCTTGCAACGGTTCGGCTGCAATCGCATTTTTTGTTACATTACTCTGTTTCCCTTTATGCGGACAAACACCTGCCTGCAGATTCATCTTACTTCATCAGCTTCTGCACCGCTGCCACCAGCTCATCTACTACTTCATCCTTTCCGTTACGGATATCATCCACCACACAACCGTGGATATGCTGGGCTAACAATTCTTTGTTGAAAGCGTTCAGCGCGCTTTGGATTGCGCTGACCTGAATGAGAATGTCGATACAGTAACGGTCCTCTTCCACCATCTTTTCGATTCCCCGGACCTGACCTTCGATCAGTTTCAGGCGGCGAATCATGCTTTTGTATTCTTTGCTGTTAACATCCCGGTATTTGTGTTTCACACAATCACAGCAGGAAGACCCGGACATGGTCTCTCCCGTACCGGAAGCCGCTGCCACATTGCAGCAGGATTTTTTTTCTTTTGCCATTTTCAAACCTTCTTCTTTCACACAAAAAGGGGGGAAGAACTGCAGGCCTTCTCCCTGCCTGCAGTTCCATCATTCCGGCAGCAGCCGGTGAGAGTCCGGCCACTGCTTATCAGAATCCTTCTCCTATACCCCCATAGGGTATTTACCCAGGCAAAAATAATATACCCCATAGGGGTATATTTGTCAAGAGAAAACTATTTTATTTTTGTAAAATGCCAATCGTTGCAACACGACCGCAGGCAAATACTTTTACTGCCGCATTAAGAAATTATAAAGAGCGCCAAGCATGCCGGCATTATTTTGTAACGCGGCAAACCGCAGCGTCAGTTTTTCATACACCAGCGGGAACAGTTTTTCCCGCAGCGCCCTGTCCAGCAACGGATACAGATATGCTTCCTGTGCGGCAATGCCGCCGCCTACGATGATCCGTTCCGGATTTAGGATATAACAAATATTGGCGATGCCAGTCGCAAGGTCATCCATCTGTCTGGCAATGGCAGCCGCAGCTTTTTCGTCTCCGCCCTGTGCCAGGGCAAAAATTTTTCTGCCATCCAACGCAGTTTCCGAAATTCCTTTTGCCTTCGCCACATTACGGACCAGTGCACGGGTTGACGCCATCTCTTCCCAGGTACTATCCGGCGTAATATGCTGAAGCCCCGCTTCCCCGCCAAAGCAGGCCGCGCCATGGATTACCCTTCCGTCCAGCAGGGCACAGCCGCCAATTCCGGTCCCGACAGTAATACAGAACAGCGATTTCGCCCCTTGTCCGGCGCCAAGCCAATATTCCCCCAGCGCCGCGGCGTTTACATCGTTCTCCACCGTACAGGGCAGACTGCAGCATTTTTCCAGCCGTTCTCCCAACGCCGTGCCCGGATAACCCGGAAAATACTTCGGCGCATATAAAATCAAACCTTTTTCCGGATCGACCACGCCCGCAGTAGAAACTGCAATCCCGTGCAGACTGTATTCCTGCTGACATTGTTTCGTGACGGAAGCCAGGCTTTCCACCAGACCGTCCACGCCTTTTTGGGTAATTACATTGGGAATTTCGCCTTTATGCAGCAGCGCTCCACTTTCTCCGGCCACGCCAAATTTCACGGAAGTACCGCCAATATCAAAACACATATAATGTTTCATGCTTATCCTCAGTCCATCTTCTTAAAAGCTTCCGTCAGCGGCGGGATCACCTGCTTTTTCCTGCTCAGCACGCCAGGCAGATGATAGTACCCCGCAGCGTCCCGGTCGCCAAAAGCCAGATCCAGCACGCTGTCCCGGCAGCCTGCCTCTAAAAGGTCCGTAGCTTCGCCTATCACATCCGTCACCATCAGCAGCGACATATCATAGTTTTCACGTTTTCTGAATTCGTCCAGAGCTTTTTGCAGTTCCGGCAGTTTTTCCATGGCCAGCTGCCGGTCCATAATATTGATCTGGCTCACCGTGACCCGCGCATCCCCGAAATCAAATTCCTTGAAGTCGTTGCGGATAATATCTGCCGGAGCCATGGTGTTCAGCACACTCCCTGCCCGCAGCAGCTGCATGGCAAAGTCTTCCGGGTCTTCAATGCCCGCCTGTACTGCCAGCCGTTTGGCCGCGGCCCGGTCCGCCTCCGTCGTAGTAGGGGAACGGAAATACAACGTATCCGAAACCATAGCGGCAAACAGGATGCCCGCAATATTAGGCGGCATGCCTATGTCATGGTTCCACATCATGTTGGCGATAATCGTGGCCGTAGAGCCCACCGGTTCCTGCCGGATATAAATCGGCGCGCCGGTAGTAAGGCCCCCCAGCCGGTGATGGTCAATGATCTCCAGAATCTGCGTTTCTTCAATGCCTTCCACCGCCTGGCTCCGCTCGTTATGATCTACCAGGACGACCTGCTGCCGTTCCGGCTCCAGCATCATGCCCCGGTCGATGATCCCGGTATATTTTCCCTTCCGCAGCACAGGATAGGTTACATATTTGGCCGAAAGGATTTTTTCCTTTACATCCGCCAGCAGGTCCGTTTCATTAAAACAGACCACCGGGGACGTCATGATCAGCGTCGCGGGAATGCTCTGGTTGATCAGCCGCGCCGTGCGGTAACTGTCAAAGGGCGTAACGATAATCACATCGTCCTTTGCTTCCGCCAATTGGATAATTTCCTCCGAAACAGCGGTATTCCTGGTCAGCACCAGACAGACGCCGCCGATTCCCAACAGTTCCTTCTGCACATCTTCCCGGTCTCCCAGGATGATCATATCCCCGGGCGCCACATCCGCCAGAATAGTCGCCGTCTGGGACGCGCCCAGCTTGATCTTGCCGGAAAAGGTTTTCCCGGTATCCCCGCAAAGCAGCCTGCCTTCCAGCGTGCTGACAATATTGGCATAGCTGACGGAACCGTCCTCCAGCTCCTTGATAGATTCCTCTTCGTAATAACGCTTGGCCAGATCACCCACCGTGATGATGCCGGCCACATTTCCCTCTGTGTCCAGTACCGGCACGGACTTCAGCCGGGGATTTTCAACAAACAGCTTGCCTGCTTCCCGCAGCGTAGCCTGCATGCCCACGGCCGGTGCCTGCAGAAGCCTGATATCTTCCAGGGAAGGATAGAAATAATTAATCAGCCGGGGCGCCGGAATCTTAAAATAATCCAGCACAAACTCCGTTTCCGGATTCAGCTTACCCGCCCGGGCCGGTTCCGCATTCCAGCCCTGCTGCTTTTTCAGATAGGCATAGGCAATAGCCGAGCAGACCGAGTCTGTATCCGGATGCTGGTGGCCGATGATAAGAACAGGTTTATCCATAAATGCCTCCCTAACATTGCTAACACTTAATTTAATATATTATTATACCATAAAAAAACGTCTGCACCTTACGATGCAGACATTTCTGTTTATAAAATTGTCGGATGCATCCCTCGTTTCACCGGGAATATTCTATCCGTTAGGTTAAATCTCAATATTTACTGTTGTTTTCCTTTGACCTTCTGCCGGACAATTCATGCAGCAATTCCGCCGGAGTAATGCCGTGGTATGCCAGCAATACCATACAGTGATACCACAGGTCGCTCATTTCGTAAATTACTTCCTGACGGCTGTTGTTCTTGGAAGCGATGATAGTCTCCGCCGACTCTTCGCCCACCTTCTTTAAAATCTTGTCCTGTCCTTTCATGAACAGGTACCTGGTATAACTCTTTTCGCCGCCGTGTTCCCGTTTGTACAGGATGACCCGGTACAGTTCGGCCAGCACGCCGTAGATGCTTTCATTGTCCGGTTCCGGAACAGGCAGGTTTTTGCCTTCCCCTTCATTCCACAAAGGATTGAAGAAGCAGGAGCGATGTCCCGTATGACAGGCCGCGCCGGTCTGGTCAACCTTCACCAGCAGCGCATCCCCGTCGCAATCGTAGGTAATGGATTCCACTTTTTGCATATGACCGCTGGTAGCGCCCTTGTTCCACAATTCCTGACGGCTGCGGCTCCAGAACCAGGTATAGCCGGTCTCCACCGTCTTCGCCAGACTCTCGCCGTTCATATAGGCCAGCATCAGCACTTCATCACTGTACACGTCCTGCACAATGGCAGGGATCAATCCCTTGTCATCAAATTTCAGATTGGAAAAATCAATTTTCATTACAGTCTCACCTCTACTCCTTTATCCCGCAGGTACTGCTTTACCTGCCGGATCGTAAACGTTTTGTAATGGAATACGGAAGCCGCCAGCACCGCGTCTGCTTTTCCCAGCGCAAGCACATCATAAAAATGTTCCAACGTACCGGCGCCGCCGCTGGCAATAACAGGCACGTTCACCGCTTCCGCTACCGCTCTCGTCAGGGGAATATCGTAACCGTTTTTGGTACCGTCCGCGTCCATGCTGGTCAGCAGGATTTCACCGGCCCCCAGGTTCACCGCTTTCTTTACCCACTCCAGACAGTCGAGCCCCGTAGGCGTCCTGCCGCCGTTCACATAAATTTCCCAACGGTCCGTGCCGCAGCGTTTCGCGTCGACTGCCAGCACAATGCACTGACTGCCGAACAGTTCCGCGCCCCGGGCGATTAAGTCCGGATTTTTTACCGCGGCCGTGTTCAGCGAAGTTTTGTCCGCTCCCGCATTCAGACAGTTGCGAATGTCTTCCACGGTACTGATGCCGCCGCCCACCGTCAGGGGCATAAATGCCTTGCCCGCCGTCCGGTTGATGACATCCAGCATGGACTTACGTTTTTCCACGCTGGCGGTAATATCCAGAAACACCAGCTCATCCGCGCCTTCCCGGTCATAGACGGAAGCCAGCTCCACCGGGTCGCCTGCGTCCTTCAGACCCACAAAATTCGTCCCTTTTACGACCCGCCCTTCTTTCACATCCAGGCAGGGAATGATTCGTTTGGTCAGCATGTTGTTCCCCTTATCTATTATAGCAAACTATGCTTTGCGAAACCATGTGCTGCGACAGGATTTCGCAGTTATTTCAGAATTAGCAACCCTCTCCGGCTGCTGCTTGCTATTCTGAAGCATTGAAAAGATGACAATATCACTTTTCGCTGCCAACTAACGGCGGCGAAACAGAGAGTAATGTATGGCCCAGGATTTCTCCAATATGTTTCAGGCTTTTCCCTTTGCCACAGCCAGCGCTTCTTTTAAATCCACTTTGCCGGCATATAGCGCTTTTCCGATTATCACACCTTCAATACCGTCCTGCTCCCGGGCCATAACCTTCTTAACATCTTCAATCGAAGCCACGCCGCCGCTGGCAACGACTTTCACGCCGCTGGCTTTAGCCAGTTCCGCCGTAGCTTCCACATTCACGCCCTGCAGCTTGCCGTCCCGGCTGATATCCGTAAAAATAATATGCTGAATGCCGATTTCTGCCATCCGTTTTCCCAGCTCCAGATAATTCATACCGCCGGAAACGCCCCAGCCTTCCACGGCCACTTCACCGTTTTTGGCATCAATACCCGCTACCGCCTGACCGGGAAAATATTTGCAGATTTCCCGTGTTTCCGCAGGGTTCCGGGCAGCCAGGCTTCCTAAAATGACCCGGGTCACGCCCAGGTCCAGCATGCGGGATACCGCGTGCAAATCGCGGATTCCTCCGCCTACTTCCACTTTCATGTTACCGGCCTTGGCCAAAATGCGCCGGATCACTTCCAGGTTTCGGCTCTCCCCGGCCAAAGCGCCGTCCAAATCAACCACGTGGAGAAACTCCGCCCCTGCGTCCCGAAATTGTTCCGCCACGGCGGCCGGGTCCTCCGCATACACCGTTTCCTGTTTAAAATCGCCTTCCACCAGGCGCACTGCTTTTCCATTCCGCAAGTCAATGGCGGGAAAAATAATCATAGTGTCTTTGTCTCTTCTTTCTGATAATATTTGTAACTTAGAATTTGTCGTTCAGGGAAAGAATTGAGCAAAACATCGGAAACGATTGCGTCATTCCATGAGATGAAATTCGCCGACGTGGCGAGACTGTTCGAGAGGCGCAGCCTCGAGTTTCGAAGCCACAGGCGAATGAATCCATGGAATAGCAATCGTGTACGGTTTTGCGAAATCTTTTCCTGAACTGCAAAACTACAGACTAACAAATCGTTTCAGCATGCCAAGTCCCACTTCACTGGATTTTTCCGGATGAAACTGTACGCCGGAAATATTACCTCTGCCAACGCTGGCCACAATTTCCGTTCCGTAGTCGCAGACGGAAGTAATCAGCGCCCGGTCTTTCGGTCGGCAGCAATAACTGTGCACAAAATACACATACCGTCCTTCACTGCCCGTCAGTAACGGGGATGCGGTCTTCAGGTTCAGCTGGTTCCATCCCATGTGGGGAATCTTCAAAGACGTAGGAATCAGCACAACCTTGCCCGGAAACACACCCAATCCTTTAACGCCCGGAGCTTCTTCGCTTTCTTCAAACAATACCTGCATTCCGAGACAGATGCCCAGAAAGGGTTTGTCAGCAGCAATATATTCTTTGATGACCGGGATTACGCCGGCTTTTTCCAGGTTCGCCATGCAGTCGCCAAACGCGCCAACACCCGGCAGAATCAGCTTTTCCGCTGCCGCAATGATTTCTTTATCACCGGTAATAACAGGATTACCTCCTACCAGCGCAACTGCCTTATTGACACTGTGCAGGTTCCCCAGACCATAATCAACAATTACGACATTCCGATTACCCATCGTTACTATCTCCAAAACGTATTCAGGAACATACTGTTACTTCAGCGGATACATTCCCATTTCTGTCGAACGCAGCTTGAGGAAACAAGCTTTCCCGAAAGAATGCCTTTTCTGTTTATAAACACCTTAACTGCTTTTATAGCACGCCCTTACTGCTCATAACGCCTTTCACCCGCGGATCCACGGCTGCCGCTTCCGCCACGGCACGGGCAAATGCCTTAAAGATTGCTTCAATGATATGATGCACGTTGCTGCCGTACAGTACGCGGATATGCAGCGTCAGCCCGCAGTGCATAGCCACGGCGCGGAAAAATTCTTCTGTCATTTCCGCATCGTAATTTCCTAACCGGATTTTAGGAATCTCTGCGTCGAAGACTAAAAACGGACGACCGGAAAAATCCAGGCACACCTGAGCCAGGGTTTCATCCATAGGAATAAAACAGTTACCGTAGCGGTGGATCCCGCTTTTGTCACCCAGCGCCTCCTGCAGCGCTTCGCCCAGTACAATCCCGATATCTTCCACGGTGTGATGGCTGTCCACTTCCAGATCGCCTTTTGCTTTTACAGTCAAATCCATAAAACTGTGTTTGGCCAGCAGGGTCAGCATATGATCCAGAAAGCCGATTCCCGTTGCAATATCGCATTTCCCTTCGCCATCCAGGTTCAGTTTTATGGAAATCTGCGTCTCCGCCGTTTTTCTTTCTATCTCAGCACGGCGCGCCTTTTTTGTTTCAGTTGATTTGCTCATTTCCCAAACACTCCCTGCAAAGATTCTTGATTTTGTTCATCACGATGGCGTTTTCTTCCGGCAGCCCGATGGTCTGACGGATACAGCCCTGCAACACCGGGTGCTCCGAAAAATCCCGCAACAGGATTTTTTCCGCAAGCATAGCCTTAAAAATCATTTTGCCGGCCTTCGTCGCCGCGCTGTAATTACTGTAACCGTATTTTTTTTCGTACGCCTCTGCCAGCACAGCCTGCATTTTCCCTTCCGGACTGTAGCAGATAAAATTGGTTTCCGTGGGCCAGACTTTCATACCCAGTTCTTTCAGTTCAGCTATCATCAGCGCCCGCTGGGAACGGATTTCTTCAATTTGTTCCCGGAAATCTTCTTTATGCCGGTAGCAAATTTCCGCTGCCATCAGGGAATAGGCGTTCACATGATAAGGCAACAGCGTTTTTCCCAAGATCCGGCTCAGGGAAATGCTGCCTACGGAATAGCCTACCCGCATACCGGCCAGGCTGTAGGCTTTGGAAAAAGTCCGGAAAACCAAAAAGTTATGGTATTTATTCAACAGTGCCAGCGCGGAACCCGCCACCAGTTTCAACTGGCTCAACGGCCGCAGATCCCGGGGGTCCACCCCTTCCCCTCTGGCGAATTCCATATACGCTTCGTCTACAATAATTGGACACTCCACGTTAGCAATGATCTGTTCGATCACAGACAATGGATTATAATTTCCGGTAGGATTGTTGGGGTTGTTGAGGATCAGCAGATCCGGTTGATTTTCCTTGCAAAACGCAATCACTGCTTCCGCATCCAGAAATCCTTCCACGTTCAGAGGATAACGCAACACCTCGCTGTCAGACATCTGGGCATAAACGCCGTACATGGAAAAAGACGGATAAGGTACCGCAATCTTCTTCCCTGCCCCGCCAAAGGCATAGCAGGCCATCTGCAAAAGTTCACTGGAACCGTTTCCGACGCGTACTTTGTCAATATCGACGCCCAGTGTTTCCGCAATCAGGCTGCACAGGGTCTCGCATTTTATGGGCGGATACCGGTTGAACAAAAAGCTTTTCGTTTTTTCTTCAATTTCCTGCTGTATGGAAGCCGGAACCGGATAATTCGACTCATTGGCGTTTACGATTATTTTCGCTTCTATCGTTTCAACTTCATATTCCTCCAGCCCGGCCAGGCTGGAACGAATCGCAATTTCAGACACGTTGCTCACCTCTTGTGTAATTAAAAATGATATCAGCTGTCAGCAGCTTATACACACAGATTTAATGATTATTGTTTTCCTGACGCTTCCGGATTGCGTTGGCATGAGCCCGCAGGCCTTCCGCTTCCGCCATAGCGATAATATCGTCCGCAGCTTCCAGCAGCGCCTTATTGGTATAAGCGATGATGCTGGTCTTTTTCATAAAGGTTTCCACGTTCAGCACGCTGTAGAATTTAGCCGTACCGCCGGTGGGCAATACATGGTTGGGACCGGCGAAATAGTCGCCCAGGGGCTCGGGAGAATCCGTTCCCAGGAACATAGCGCCGCAGTTATGCAGCAGAGGCATCAGCTGGAAAGGCGCTTTAGTCATAACTTCCAGATGTTCCGGTGCGCTGAGGTTAGCCATTGCTACCACGGTTTCCATGTTTTTTGCCAGAATGATCTTGCCCATGGTCCTGAGTGACGCCGCCGCGATTTCTTCCCGGGGCAGTTCTTTCAACTGCACATCCACTTCCGCCGCCACCGCTTTGGCAATACGCTCGCTGTCAGTAATCAAAATTGCGCTGGCCAGCGGATCGTGCTCTGCCTGGCTTAACAGGTCAGCCGCCAGATAGACCGGGTTGGCAGAATCGTCCGCCACGATCAAAATCTCGCTGGGTCCGGCCAGCATATCAATATCCACATGCCCATATACCGCTTTCTTTGCCAGCGTCACAAAAATATTGCCGGGGCCGGTGATCTTATTCACCTTTGGAACCGTTGCCGTACCAAAAGCCAGCGCTGCAATAGCCTGAGCACCGCCCATTTTATAAATTTCGGTAATCCCGATTTTTTCTGCCGTTACCAGCACATAAGGATTCAGCTTTCCGTCCTTGCCGGGAGGCGCCGCCATCACAATGCGGGACACGCCGGCCACTTTGGCCGGAACTGCGTTCATAATCACGCTGGAAGGATAGGCCGCCGTACCGCCGGGCACATAAATACCCACACTGTCCAGGGGCGTGATCTTCTGTCCCAAAATGCTGCCGTGAGCCCGGTTGGTGATCCAGGATTTGGGCATCTGCTCCTCATGGAATTTTTTAACGTTCATAATCGCCCGGGTCATGGAATCAACGACCTTTGGGTCTACCAGTGTGCGGGCTTCGTCAAATTCCCTCTCCGTTACACGCAGCGTTTCGGCAGTCAGGTCCGCACGATCGATGGTGTTGGTGAAATACAGCAACGCTTCGTCCCCAACCCTGCGCACGTAGTCTACAATGCGGTCTACGATCTGCGCAGCCGTCAGGTGCTCGCCCCACATCTGATCGCAGGCAGCCTGTACGCCCGGTGACAGCTCCGTTTCGTCAAAGGCTTTCTTTTTCAGCAGCGCAGCAATTTCCTCTGCGTTCATTTTTCTTGCGTCGATTATATTCATTTTACTTTCTTGTCTCCTTTTTCCGCTGCCAGTACGGCACGTAAATCCACGACCAGTTTGTGCAGCCGTTCAAATTTCAGTTTGAAACTGACCGGATTGGCGATCAGCCGTGCGGTGGAAGTAAAGATGCTGTCCACTTCTATCAGCTTGTTTTCTTTGATGGTAGTCCCTGTCTCAACAATATCCACGATCAGCTCCGACAACCCAATCAGCGGGCCCAGTTCGATGGAACCGTTCAGCTTAACGATTTCCATCTGGATGCCCAGCTTATCAAAATATTCCCGGGCACAGCGGGGATATTTTGTTGCCACGCGCAAATGCGCGTAATCTTTCAGTTCCGGCCGCTTCTTCGCTTCCGGCACCGCCATCATCAGGCGGCATTTTCCAAAGCCCAGATCCAGCAGTTCGTACACGTCCTTCTGCTCTTCCAGCAGAACGTCCTTGCCGATAATGCCAATATCCGCAGCGCCGTACTCTACATAAGTGGGAAGATCCACCGTCTTGGTGATGATAAAACGTACCTTTGTTTCCTCATTCGCGATCACAAGCTTGCGGGAATTTTCCGAAACGCCTTCCGCGCTGTACCCCACTTTACCCAGCAGATACAGGCTGCGTTTGAACAGCTTGCCCTTGGGCAGCGCTATGGTTATATATTCTTCCATGGTCAAATCTCCATTTCGGTTCTGTTTCTCCGAACTTCATGTAACAGAAAACACAACGATGATATTATCCGATGTATTTCCATGTACTGTAATGATTTTCCTGTACGGCCTGCTGCATTTCCGTTTCCGTCATAGCACGGTCAGCCAGTTTCACCCGTTTTCCATCTTTACGGAGAGCACAGGCTGCACGGATGCCTTCTGCGGTTTTCCCCTCCCCATAGGCAACAAACAGGGTTTCCGGCTGTTTTACAAACTGTTTTCCCTGCCGTTCCAGCGTCAGGGCCATACGGTCAATGCCCAGGGCAAAACCGGTGGCGGGACAGGGTTTCCCGAATCGCTGCATCATATTGTCATATCGTCCGCCGCCAATCAGGGAGTACCCCATTCCGGCAGCATACCCTTCAAACAGCATACCCGTATAGTAATCCAGACTGCGGGTCAGGCCCAGGTCAAAGCTCAGATACTGTTCCACGCCATAGGCTTTGGCCAGTTCATAGATTTCCCGCAGGTTCTCCAGCGCATTCCAGCACCGCCGGCTCAACACCCGCTTCTGCATATCTTCCAGCAACGCAATACCGCCATGCAGGAACAGCAATTCTTTAAAAATAAGGGCCAACTGTTCCGGAATTTTCGCTGCTTCCACGACATTTTCCAGACCTGCCGCGTTGCGTCTGATCAGGCAATGCTTGATATCTTTTGCCTGTTCTTCCGTCAGCGTTGCTGCTTCAATCAACCCGTTGATAAACTCCATGTGACCCAGGGTAATATTAAAATCTTTCAGGCCCGCTTCCATGAGGGTCGACACGGCCAGCGCAATGACTTCCGCATCGGCAGCAGCCCCGGCAGCCCCCATCATTTCGATACCGCACTGAGTAAATTCACACTGACGGCCGGCCTGGGCCTCTTCGTAACGGAATAACTGAGCCCGGTACGACAACCGCTTCACGCTTTCATCTTTGCGCATCCGCGTGGCCACCATGCGGGCAATCGGTGTCGTCATATCCGTGCGGAGCATTAAAATGTTATCCTTGCGGTCAAAAAACTTAAACGCGCCGGCGCCGGGCTGCCCCATACCTGCAAACGTATCCAGATACTCGAAGGTCGGTGTGGCTACTTCGTCATATCCCCAGAGGGCAAACAGACTGCAGATCTTATCCTCCATCTGACGGCGTGCCGCTGCCTCTCCCGGAAGCACATCCCGTGTTCCATACGGCACCTGTAAGATTGTTTCAGTCATTTTCCTGTACCGCTCTCTTTCTTTGGGCTCTTTCCTTTTCATATTTTGCTCTGAGCACTGCTTTGGGCGAGCGGGTTATATGGTGTTTTTTCTGCAGATGTTCCAATGCGACTTCGTAACCGTCCTTGCCATACACAAGACAGCGTTTCACCCGGGAGATCGTTGCTGTGCTGGCTCCCGTACGTTCTACAATCTCTTCATATTTTATGCCTTCATCCAAAAGCCTTGCGACCTCAAACCGCTGCGCCAGCGCCTTGTATTCGCTGATCGTGCAGACATCTTCCAGAAAATTGGCAACCTGTTGTTTCTGTTTCAGGCATGCAAGCGCCTCACATAATTGTTCTGTCAAATGATTCTCAATTTTTTCTGCCATTATTAAACTCCTCCTTGCTACTGGAAACTGTATTCTGTCTTTTTCTACAGTCCCCATTTTACTTCACAGCAATACTCTAATCTGCAATCTCGTGTTACAATTATTTGTCTTTTGGTAAAAATCATAAATAAAATTCGTTATTTATCAATTTACTACTTTATTGTGTGAAAGTCAATATATATCCGTAAACTTTCATTAAAATACATAAAACCGGCGCCCGTTCAAACCCGGACGCCGGAAATAAGGAACTACTTTAAACACAGCTTACCTGAAACCGCTTAGGATAATTTATTCTTATTCAGTTTACGGCTCAGCATATTGCCGATGGTCTGTACTCCCTGCACCATGATAATCAGGACGATTACCGTAGCAATCATCACGTCCATCTGAAACCGCTGGTAACCATAACGGATTGCAAGGTCACCCAGACCGCCGCCGCCAAGAGCGCCGGCCATGGCGGACGCGCCAATCAGCGCAATCAGGGCAAGGGTAATGCCGAGAACAATGGAATGCAACGATTCCGGCAGCATCACCTTCCCGATAATCTGTACCGGACTTGCGCCCATGGACTGGGCTGCCTCAATCACGCCCCGATCCACTTCCAGCAAGGACGATTCAATGACCCTGGCGATAAACGGCGCCGCCGTAATGGTCAGCGGAACGATGGCCGCCGTAGTCCCGATGGAAGAACCTACGATCATGCGGGTAAACGGGATAATCGCAACCATCAGGATGATAAAGGGTGTGGAGCGGGTCGCGTTGACGATTGCCCCCAGTACATTATGCACCAGGGCATTGGGCATGATGTGATCCTTCCGGGTCACCGTCAGGATTACGCCCAGCGGCAGGCCGATCAGCGTTGCCAGGACAATGGCGATCAGAACCATGTAGCAGGTTTCCCCCAGGGACTTTACCAATAACTCTATCAAATTAGCCGACATAGCCGATCACCTCCAGTTTTACGCCCGCTTCTTTAGCGTACTGTACAGAATCCGCGATACCCTTTTCGTCACCCATGATTTCCACCAGCAAGGTTCCGTAAGGAGTATCTTTCAGGTAATCGACTTTACCGGAAATAATGTTCACATCGACCCCGAATTTCTTAATCAGAGCAGAAACCATCGGCTGGTCCGCTCCGGCAGACTTTTCTTTTCCTTCCCCGCTTTCACCGCTGTCCAGGAACGTCAGGTTCACCAGCAGCCGGGCTCCCGGGAAATACGTTTGTTTCATGGACTCCGTATCGACCATAGGCGGTATTTTTATATCGTTCACGGTCTTTACAAATTCTTTCGTCGTTTCTTCCTGCGGTTCCGTGAACACTTTATACATGCTGCCTTCCTCAATGATGACGCCGTTTTCGATAACCGCCACCCGGTCGCAGATTTCTTTCACCACTTCCATCTGGTGGGTGATCATTACGATCGTCAGGTTCAGGCGTTTGTTGATATCCCGCAGCAGCTGCAGAATTGATTTGGTCGTCTGGGGATCCAGCGCGGACGTGGCCTCGTCCGACAGCAGCACTTTCGGGTTGGAAGCCAGCGCCCGGGCAATGCCGACACGCTGTTTCTGTCCGCCGGAAAGCTGGCTGGGATAATAATCCGCACGATCGGTCAGCTGGACCAGGTCCAGCAGTTCCCTCACACGTTCCGCGATTTTTTCTTTCGGCATCCCCTGGATCTCCAGCGGGAACGCGATATTGTCAAATACGGTGCGGGAAGCCAGCAAATTAAAATGCTGAAAGATCATGCCGATATTCTGGCGTGCTTTCCGCAGCTGGCCCTCATTCATGGCAGTCAGCTCCTGTCCGTCCACAAACACCTGCCCTCCCGTAGGCACCTCCAGCATGTTGATGCAACGGATCAGCGTGGATTTTCCTGCGCCGGACAAACCGATAATACCGAATATTTCCCCCTCTTTTACCTCAATATTCGTTTTCTTCAGGGCCGCAATGTCACCGGCCTTACTGAAGTAGGTTTTCTCTACGTCCACTAACTTTATCATGGATACTTCCTTCTCTCTTCACAACACTTACCGTAAATTGTAAGGATTACAATTCATTATTATGCCTGATAAGACCATACAGGCGCGTTTTCACAAAGTTGGCAGCAAAATCCCGGGCCGAGATTTTTTCTATGTCACCGGAAGAATGAAAAAACACAATCATGGCCACCGCAAGGAACATATGTACTGCAATATCTTTGTGTTGCGCCATTTCACAGAAGATGTTCTGCCGTATCCCTTCCTCATAAACTTTCAGGATGGGTTTATTCTCTTCTGCCAGCAGCCGGTGATACCGCAATATTCCTTCCTGTTCCTCCGGCGGCGGTAACTTGCCCCAGCGGCTCACCAGTCGGACTTCCCCGTTTTCATCTTCCACGCCGGAAAAGCCCCGGTTCGTACAGGTCATCTCAAAACACAGTACCTGCCAGAGCACCGTGTTTTTCCGCAGAAATTCTATCCAGACCGCCAGAATGTCAGCCATCCGTTCCTCTACACTTTTCTCCGTGTCATCGGCCACAGACCACATCCGTTCCATCAGTTCACTGTGCTTATGGGAAACCAGCGTGTAGAACACATTGTCCTTATTTCCAAAGTATTTATACAAGGTTCCTTTGCCGGTATCTGCCAGCGCGATAATCTCATCCACGGTGGCCTGGGCAAAGCCTCTGCGGGAAAACACCGCTTCCGTTGCTTCCATCAGCCGCCTTTTGGTTTCGATTTCCTTTTCTTTCCTGTTCATGCCATTAATCTCCGGACAGATTGAATCTGCAGAAAAATGCCCTTCCGATCATTTTATAATGCCGGGAGTCTTGCTTCTTTGTTTGCGTCGTCTTTACAATTTGTTATAATGATTTTTATATTATAACGACTTTTGACAAAAAATGCAAAATGTTGTCAATTTATTTGTTAAAAAATTATTTTCTGCTTTAAATAAGGTAAAAGATAGGGTATAATGAATTGACTTGGAAAATACTGTAACATATATTACTAAATTTTTATGAGGAATCTAATTCAGAGGAGGGTTTTCGAATGCTGAAACTGGTTACAAAACGTTGTAAAGGCTGCGGCATCTGCGTAAACTTCTGTCCCAAAAAGGTATTGGAAGTTACGGAAGTAGGCAAGTGCGCCATCATTAAAGACAAAGAAAAAGACTGTATCCAGTGCGGACAGTGCGAGATGCGCTGCCCCGACTACGCAATTTTTGTGGAAAAGTAAAGGAGTGAGATGTTATGTCCAGAGTATTACTGTTGCAAGGCAACCAGGCAGTAGTAGAAGGCGCCATCGCAGCCGGCGTTAAATTTTACGGCGGCTATCCCATCACTCCTTCTACGGAAATTGCCGAACAGTTGGCAGCCCGCCTGCCCCAGGTCGGCGGCAAATTTATGCAGACAGAAGATGAAATTGCCGGATTAGGCACAGCCATCGGCGCCTCCATGGGCGGCAAAAAAGCCATGACAGCCACCAGCGGTCCCGGCTTCTCCCTGAAACAGGAAATGTTAGGCCTGGCCTGCACGGCGGAAATCCCTGTAGTCCTCGTTGACGTACAGCGGGTCGGCCCGGCTACCGGCCAGCCCACCAGCCCCGCCCAGGGTGAAGTGATGATGACCCGCTGGGGAACCCACGGCGACCACTGGGTCATCGTGGTATCGCCCTCCAGCGTGCCGGAATGCTTCTGGCTCACCATCCGTGCTGTCAACCTGGCAGAAAAATACCGCGTGCCCGTCATCATTTTAATGGACGAAGTCATCGGCCACATGCGGGAAAAAATCGAGCTGCCGGATGATTACAGCACGGTGGAAACCGTTGACAGGGTACGTCCTTCCTGTAAACCGGAAGAATATTTAGCGTATGGCACCACGGAAGACAATCTGGTTCCTGCCATGGCAGATTACGGCAGCGGTTACCGTTGGCACGTCACCGGCCTGATCCACGACGAGACCGGTTTCCCGAAAGGCACGCCCGCCGGCACGGTCAACGCCCTGAACCGCCTGCACGACAAATTATACAATAACTTAGAAGACATCGTTACGTTCGAAAACTATAAGATGGACGATGCGGAATTCGCCGTACTTTCCTTCGGCGGCGCGGCCCGTACAGCCTACGAAGCAGTAGACATGGCCCGGGCTGAAGGACTGAAGGTCGGGTTCTTCCGTCCCATCAC
>JAEEGJ010011707.1_pt1 | contig 22118 bp, 12 predicted proteins | sample 8958761 | NCBI WGS metagenome assembly JAEEGJ01 (sample SAMN16246546, study PRJNA631951) | gut metagenome | biome: gut microbiome; feature: rumen; material: RS-attached | host: Bos | place: Iran: Karaj | collected 2018-10 | reverse complement strand
CAACTGGGCAAACTGGGGCTTGTCGGCATCTTCTGCAGAACCTATCTGTACAACAGGTCCGAAGCGGCCGATCTTTACGAAGACGGGCTTGCCAGACTTGGGGTCGATACCTAAGTGGCGCTCGCCAGCCTTATGCTCCTGACGGGCATTCATCGTCTTTTCGACAGTAGGCTCGAAGCTCTTATAGAACGCCTTCATCATATCCTTCCACTTCTCGTCGCCTTCTGCTATCTTATCGAAGTCTTGTTCGACCTTAGCAGTGAAGTTGTAGTCCATGATACCAGGGAAGTATTGCATCAGGAAGTCGTTGACAACCAGTCCGATATCTGTAGGCAACAGCTTGCCTTTGTCAGAACCTGCAATCTCATGACGCGTCTTTTGGGTGACAACCTTACCCTTCAGGATGTCGATAGTGTAGCTGCGCTCTTCGCCTTTCTGGTCGCCTTTATGTACGTATTCGCGCTGCTGGATGGTGGAAATCGTTGGTGCGTAGGTAGAAGGACGGCCAATGCCCAGTTCCTCCAGCTTGTGTACCAGCGATGCTTCAGTGTAACGCTGTGGTCCCTGACTGAAGCGCTCAGTAGCCTGAATCTCGCGACGCGTCAGTTCCATACCCTTCTTCAATGGAGGCAGGATATGGCTCTCTTCCTCCTGCTCGTCATCGTCAGATGACTCGCGGTATATCTTGAGGAAGCCATCAAATTTAACCACTTCACCAGTGGCTACGAATGAAGCGTTGTTGTTTGCTTTTGTCTGATTATTGATACTGATGTCAGCCGTTGTCTTCTCCATCACGGCATCTGCCATCTGACTGGCGATGGTGCGCTTCCAGATGAGGTCGTAGAGCTTACGCTCCTGCGATGTTCCCTCGATGGCCTGCTTGTCCATATAGGTAGGACGGATAGCCTCATGAGCCTCCTGAGCGCCCTTAGAATTGGTATGATACTGACGTACCTTTGAGTATTCCTCGCCATAGAGCTTTGTAATCTCCTCCTTGCTGGCATTGATACACAAACTGGAGAGGTTGACAGAGTCAGTACGCATATAGGTAATCTGTCCGTGTTCGTAAAGGTGCTGGGCAACCATCATGGTCTGGCTGACGGTGAATCCCAACTTACGGGCAGCTTCCTGCTGGAGTGTAGACGTGGTGAATGGAGGCGCTGGTGTGCGCTTCATGGGCTTCTTGTTGACGGCTTCCACCACGAATGAAGCCTCCTTGCAAAGTTCCAGCAACTCTTCCACCTCCTCGTGAGTCTTCAGGCGTTGTGCCAATGTTGCTTTCACCTCCGTCTGAGAACCATCCTTGTTGGTGATAGCAAAGATACCGCTGATGTTATAGAACGGTTCGCTGACGAATGACTGGATCTCACGCTCGCGCTCGACAATCAGGCGGACGGCGACACTCTGCACGCGACCTGCTGAGAGCGCTGGCTTCACCTTGCGCCACAGGACGGGCGATAGTTTGAAACCTACCAGACGGTCGAGTACACGACGAGCCTGCTGGGCGTTCACCAGATTCATGTCCAGATGACGGGGATTCTCGATGGCATTCATGATGGCAGGCTTGGTGATCTCGTGGAACACGATACGATTGGTCTTTTTCTCGTCCAATCCTAACACCTCGCACAGATGCCAGGAGATGGCTTCTCCCTCACGGTCCTCATCGGATGCCAACCAAACCTTTTCGGCTTTTTCGGCTTGCGTTCTCAGATCCTTGACCACCTTCTCCTTGTCTTCAGGAATTTCATATTCAGGTTCGAGCGTATTGGGATCAATGCTCATCTCCTTTTTCTTGAGGTCACGAATATGACCGTAGCTCGACATCACCTTGAAGTCTTTGCCGAGAAACTTTTCTATGGTCTTAGCCTTTGCAGGCGACTCAACAATTACCAGATTCTTTTGCATATTCTTAATTCAATTGTTTATTCAGTCACTTGAAAATTTACTTACGGGCTGCAAAAGTAGGCAAAAGTTTTGGTTACACCTTATTATTATATAAGATTTTTTGTTTTCTTAACGTTTCAGACAGAAATTTCTCGACAGCGTGACGGATGCTGGTGAGTCCGAAATCGGCAGGATTAACTTTGTTAATAGGTATCCAAATGGCTTCTGCAGCATCGTCAGAGGCCTGAATATCAATATGTTCGCAATCAAGAGGTACCCAATAGATCATGTCGATGGTATGAATGCCCATCCCGCTGTACATGTAGAGGTTGGGCAAGGAGAAGAGATAGCGGATATCGCTGACCTCCAAGCCCGTCTCCTCTTTGATTTCGCGACACATGCCTTCTTCCACCGTCTCGTTCATGTCGACAAATCCACCAGGCAGATCCAGCGTTCCTTTAGCTGGTTCTTTGGCTCGACGCACTACGAGCAGTTCGTTACGGGGGTTGATAATCAAAGCTGCAGTGGCAGCACTGGGGTTGGCATAATACGTAAACCCGCAGTCCTGACACTGCTTGCTCTTAAAGTTGTTGATCTCGAAATGCTTACTGCCGCAGACTGGGCAGTAGGCAAACTTATCTAAAGGATGTTTCATTTACCAGTTGTCTGTGCGGAAGGGGAAGAGGGGTAGTCCTCCGGCGTTGGCCAGATTACCCAACTGCCAGTTCTTGAAACAGTAGCGGATAGCGACGGGTTCCTTCACCTCAGGGCTTGACACAACGATGCATTCGTCCCAGTAGCCGCCACCAGGCTGCCAGAAGTGGTTGGCTATGGCAGGATGGAACACACGGTCGGCACCGGCAATCTCGAAGCCTTCGATGTTCTCAAAACGGCTGATGGCACCACACTCATCGTTGAAATGCAGCATGATGGTGTCGTTCTTCACCTTCATGTCCTTATACGAAGGACTCTGGCAGATAATCTTGTCCATACCGTAGGTCTTGTTCAGTGCCAGGAAAGCCAGACGCTCGCCAACCTTTTGCTTCTGGGCAGGGTGAATCTGGGTGCCTTCGTAAGGATAGACAGCGTCGTTAGTGCAAACCAGTCCGCTGTTGGGGATAATCTTCGAGGCCTTGAACTGCTGTTCCTGCAGCAAAGCGTTCCAAGTGCCATTAGCGTCGCCACTGACGAAGGGAGCTATTTGGACAAAGTAGAAGGGAATCTCGCCCAGCTTAAACTGTGAACGCCACTGCTCAACCAAGAGCTTCAGACGCTGTGAATACTGGTCGCCAGGATCGCCCACATTCGAACAGCCCTGATAGAACAGGATGCCCTTGACGGTATAGTTCAGAATGGGGTTAAACGTGCCATTGCCCCACAGCAGCGAACGGTGATAATCCCACTGCGACCACTTCTTGCAGATCTCGACAGAGTCGGTAGGGTCGGAGGTGTACTTCTTCAGGTTCTCCTTCGTTAGCCAGCTCTCCACGCGGCTGCCACCCTTGTTGGCTTCAATGAGTCCAATGGGGATGTCGAGGGCACGATTGACGAGCTTGGCAAAGAAATAACCTGTAGCCGAGAACTCACCAACGGTCTGGGGCGAACACTCGCGCCACTCTGTCTGCGCATCCTCCTGTGGCTCAGCACGCATGATGCTGGGAATCTTGGCCGAGCGTACCTGACACTTGCCAGCAGCATCGATGATTTCCTGATTATAGTTGAGCACAGGACAGTTGCCAAAGCCCTTGACGGGCATTTCCATATTCGACTGTCCTGCACATACCCATACCTCGCCCGCGAGTACATTATTAATAATCACTTGGCCGTCGCCATCGTCGAAGGTGATGCTCAGGGGCTCATACGAGGCCTTGGGCGACTTGACTGTCAGTAGCCATCGTCCCTGCTTGTCGGCTTTGGCTTCTGCGCGTTGATTGGACCACGAGGTCGTAGCCACCACCTTACGTCCAGCCTTAGCCCATCCCCACAGCCGCACGTCCGTCTGCTGCTGGATAATCATATTGTCACTCACCAAATGATGCAGCTTTACTTTAGCCTGCATACCCACGACCATGCTTGCCAGCACGACCAGCGAAAGAATCTTTTTATTCATAGTTTACAAAGTTTTTTTGTCTCAAAATTGGTGCAAATATACGAAAATATTGATAAATGCTCGCCAATAATGGATATTTTTTGTATTTTTGCAAGCAAATAAATGAACTACGGTATGAAAAAACTCTTATTATTTGCCCTGTTTCTAGTGTCTGTAGCTGCTTCAGCACAGAAACCCATCGAGATGAATCTCTGGCCCAATGGTCCTTCGACTGACAACGGTAACCCAGAGGATATGGCTAAGGTGACCATCTTCCTGCCTGACGAGAAGAAAGCAACGGGTAGGGCAGTCGTATGCTGTCCTGGAGGTGGCTATGAACATCTGGCTTGGGAGAAGGAAGGAACGTCGTGGGCGCCTTTCTTTAACGGACAGGGCATAGCACTCATCGTGCTGAAATACCGTATGCCCAACGGCCATTACAAGGTGCCTGCCGAGGATGCCGAGGAGGCTATCCGATTGGTACGCCGCAACGCCTCAGAGTGGCATATCAATGCTGACGATGTAGGTATTATGGGATTCTCAGCTGGTGGACATCTGGCCTCTACTGTGGCTACGCATGCCTCTCACGATGCGATGCCTAACTTCCAGATACTGTTCTATCCTGTCATTTCGATGGAACAGGGCACCACCCATCAGGGCTCTCGCAATCACCTGTTGGGTAAGAATCCGAAGCGCAAGCTCATCAATGAATATTGCAACGAGCAGCATGTGTCAAAGCATACGCCTCGCGCCTTTATTGTTTTGGCTCACGACGACAAGGCGGTGCCTCCGACGAATAGTATCGGCTATTATGAGGAGCTGTATGCCCACAAGGTGCCTGCTTCATTGCATATCTTCCCCACAGGTGGGCACGGCTTTGGCAGTCTGCAGTCGTTTGCCTACCACTTTGAGATGATGCTTGCGCTGAAAGCCTGGTTACGAAGCTTCTAGTCTGCCGACAACATCAGATATTTGGAGTGTCCCAAACCTTTGTCTGGGTACACTCTATTTTTATGTTGAGACCTGCCACCTTCAGCAGGAACTCGCCTTCCTCCAGCGTCCAACGGCCGTCGGCACCAACAAAGGCCAGATTCTTGGCTGGCAACTTAAAGGTAACGGTCTGCTTTTCGCCAGCAGCGAGTGATATCTTCTGGAAATCTCTCAGTCGTTTATTGTCAGGAACAATTGAGGCAATCAGGTCGCTGGAATACAGGAGCACAGCCTCTTTGCCAGCACGGTTGCCAGTATTCTTGACGTCGACGCTGACGGTGAGTACGTCGTCAGAAGTAAAGGCTGTCTTGTCTACCTTCAGGTTCGAATATTCGTAGGTGGTATAGCTCAGACCGTAGCCGAAAGGCCACTGGAGTGATACCTTGGCGTCGTAGTTGTAGGCGCCAGCCATAGTGCCAACCTCCTCGCTGACCTTATAGTCATAGGTGTTGAGCGAGTTGATTTCTCTTGGATAAGTGTAAGGCATTTTCGCAGAGAAATTGGCATCGCCAGCCAACAGGTTTGCGAGTGCATCGCCACCATAGTTGCCTGGAATCAGAATGTCTACCACAGCCTTGGCCAATGGCTCGATATCGGCAATCAGGCGTGGACGACCCTCGTTCAGCACCATGATGATTGGCTTGCCAGTCTTGGCCAGTTCCTTCACAAGGTCGCGCTGGTTCTTCGACAGCCAGAGGTCGGAAAGGTTACCTGGCGTCTCTGTGTATGAGTTCTCGCCAATACAAGCGATAATCACGTCGGCATTAGCTGCTGCGTCAACTGCCTTCTGAATCTGAGGCTCGTTCTCGTCGTAGTAAGCGCCATTCTCGTTATAGGTCACACCTTGCTCAAGGATGATGTTCTCCTTGCCGTACTTGTTGCAAAGCGCCTCGTAGATGGTGTTGTATTTCTCAGAGAGATCCTCGGCCTTCGATCCCTGCCAAGTATAGCTCCAACCACCATGCAGACAGCGCATCTGGTTGGCGTTAGGACCTGTGAGAAGAATCTTCTTGCCCTTAGCCAGAGGCAGGATGTTGCCTTCGTTCTTTAGCAGCACCTCGCTTTCCTCGGCTGCTTGTAAAGATTTTTGAGCAAACTCATCGCATCCGAATTTCTCGAAACCCTTGCCGCCTGTGTTAGGTTTGTCGAAGAGTCCCAGACGATACTTAGCACGCAGAATACGGCGTACGGCATCGTCGATACGACTCATCTTCACCTTACCCTCTTGAACGAGTTCCTTCAGCAGGACGCAGAACTCCACGCTGTATGGGTCCATCGACATGTCGATACCAGCATTGATGGCAATGCGGATAGCGTCTTTCTTGTCCTTAGCCACTTTTTCACGAGAGAAGAGGTTGTTGATGTCAGCCCAGTCGGTTACCAGGAATCCGTCCCACTGCAGGTCTTCCTTCAACCACTTGGTCAGATATTCGTAGCTGGCATGAACAGGTACGCCGTTGATAGAAGCCGAGTTAACCATCATGGTCAATGTACCTGCAAGGGCTGCCTGCTTGAATGGCTCGAAGTATTTCTCACGGATGATCTGTGGAGAGAGATAGGCTGGGGTACGATCCTTGCCAGTCCAGGGGGCTCCGTATGCAAAGTAGTGCTTGGTGCTGGTACCTACGTGATACTGGTCGATATGGTTAGGGTCATCGCCCTGATAGCCCTTAATCTCTGCCACCACCATCTTTGAATTGACGATGGCATCTTCGCCAAAGCTCTCGTAGACACGGGGCCAACGTGGATCACGACTCAAGTCGACAACGGGATTGTAGACCCAAGGACAGTTAGCTGCACGGCTTTCGTAGGCTGTAATCTCTGCACCGATGCGAGCCAACTCTGTATTGAACGATGCACCCAGGTTGATGGGCTGTGGGAAGAGTGTTCCGCCCTGGGTATAGGTGACACCGTGGTTGTGGTCCAGTCCGTAGATATCGGGGATGCCCAGATACTTCATCGACTTCTTCTGTATCAGCTGTATCCACTCCTGCCATTGGGCGACGCTTGGGGCACGGGTGCCAGGGGCATTCAGGATAGAGCCCACCTTCCACTTTGAAATCAGCGTGTCGAGCATCGTCTCGTTGAGCTTCCAGATGCGCTTGGTGTCGCCTTGGTAGATGTCTACGGGAAATCCACCTAACTTATCGATAATCTGCTGGTCGGTCATCTTCAGGGCCTCCTTGATTTCCTGTTCAGATCTGCCGTACTGCTGCAAGACGGAACGGACCTTCTCGCGGTCTACCTTGGCGTTCTCTACGGTCATCTTGCCAATGATGTCAAGATTCAGTTCGAGCATCTGACCGATCTTCTCGTCCAGCGTCATCTTCTTCAGGGTTTTCTCTACTTTCTCCTCCAGTTTCGCATCGCGAGGAATGGCGGGTTGAGCCAGCATTGCGCTACATGTCAGCGCTGCAAACAGTGTGATAATAGTCTTTTTCATTAATAATTTGTTTGGTTCGTAATTATGGTGCAAAGATACTCATTTTTTCTGAATTACGCAAATATTCCTCCGACTTTCTTTTAGCGTTTTATTACAATATTACAATATTACATTACAAATTGGGAAAAAGGGTGAAAAAGTGGCGAAAATGCGCATTACACTTTCTCTGATCTGATAAGAATGGTTTATATTATTTATTTATATATAAATATATAATATAAAAGACCTCATCCCACCAAAAGAAGGTGTAATGCAGAAAACGCAAATTGTAATGTAATGTTGTAATATTGTAATGTTTTTGTTGTCTAAACACTGCAGTCATCAGACGGCAGAGTGCCTGGGACTTGCCGACAGAGTGGCGACGTGCTGACGGGAGGCGGAGGGTTAGGAGCCGACAGACTTGAAGGCACTCGTAAATGTTGGGAGTCTGGGGAGGCTTGTCAGGGCGTGGCCGGGCTGCGGTTTTGTGGTTCTCGAAAGCTAGCTGTTTCGAGCGTGTGAACATTATAAAATAAAAAATCGAAAAAATGTTGGTAGTTTCAAAAATTCTTTGTACCTTTGCAGGCGATAGTAAAAAGTATGATAAATAACAATTTAACTAAAAATATCCGTATGAAGAAAATGATATGTTTCTCAAAAGGTGTTGCTGTCTTGGCTCTTGGCCTGGTTGTGGCCAGCTGTAGCAAGATGGATGATGTGTATCGCCAACTTTCTGAAGAGGAAGCCGTAGCTCATGCCGAAGAGGTGCTGGACATGGAGATAGATCCCAACAAGGATTGGAACATGACGCGTAATGGTAGTATGACAATCACGGCCAATGCTGGCATCAATACCACAGAGGTCCTGATTCTCGATGCATATCCCTTCGGCAATGCCGATGCAAAGATTCTGGGTCAGGCTAAAGCCAACGAGGGCGAGACTGTGACAATCGACTTTATCGCACCCAAGGGACAGGAGTATGTCTATGTTGCTTGCCGTAATGCCAACAATGACTATCGCGTGGTCTATAGCGCTATTGATGCTGGTGAGGTCAGTTTTAAGCAGCAGGCACCACGTCGTGCAGCAGTTGCATCGCCCAGCGTTACTGAGGTGGGCAGCACGTTCAACAGTAAGATATGTCAGTCGTGGAACGGCGTGCTGGCAGCTGAGGAAACGGGTACTCCTGGTTTGCCTACTTTCTCATTCATGGGTAATTATGTTCCATGGAAACCATCACAATCCAATACCGCTTGGACTGATAAGTTCTATCAGATTAATGCTTCTGTTATCGATTCTAACAGACCAGATAAGGAGCTTTCCGATATCGCAGAGACTATCATGAGAGTGATTCCTGAAGGTAAGTACAACCTCGATAAAGCTAACGAAACGGGTTACTCCATCGTTACAACTGGCGGCCCTGTGACACTGACCCCGATATTCCATAATTCCAATTCAGGTGATCAGATCAGCTACTATTACTATCCGCAGGGAACGACACCCGATGTCAAGTCGCTGAAGAAGTATGTTGTGGGGAACATGGCAGATCCCGAAACGGCCAATACTAACAACTATTCTTTCAATAAGAGGGTTTATAGCTTGGTTTATGAAGATGCAAATGGGAACGTGTCGTACGATTTTCCGGAAGGCTATGTCATTAATTTCATCATTACAAACACATGGGTGGGTAATGGTACCGTTGAGATATATGAGAGCGGTGGTGAGACGATTTCAAACAATAACTCGTCTGAAACGGGAGGGTTTGAACCAGGCGATCAGATATTTAAGTATGCTTTGTCAGAAAACAAAACTTTCTTCTGCGGAGAATATGCTGTTGGCGGTCCCTATGATTCGTATTTTGTAAGAATGGGCAATGGAGGACAAGCAGATTGGAGTAATGCACGTAATGAGAACTACGATGACTTTATAGCTGCTAAATCAGACTCGAATGCACCAGAAGGATATTCTGCATTTACAGAAGGAAACGGCAAAAATGGCAATCTCTCAGAATTAGGAACTACAGTTTATTACTTAAAATATGTTTATAATAACAACGATGGCTTAGACCGTGGTGATGATGAGTTTATGGCACGGGTTGGAATTGTTATAAATGCTTCTAAACCCTTGTATGTAGTGGAACTTAATGATAAGAATGATACGCAGGGGACTCCTGTTGAAGGCTTCAATGGTAAGACCTATGCCGAGAAGACCAAGGAGGTCATAGAATTCCGAATCAAACAAGGCAAAACTTATGCCATCTATGCTACAGGATCTAAGCTAGGATTCTATGGTTGTGAGGTGCTTTATGAGAATTCAAAGCGTAACAACAATAATAATACAGAGTCTTCAACCGCAACGATAACCGACGTCGTGAAGACCAGCATCCCCAACAATCCGGAATATTATGGAGATGGTGCCTACAATACTGCTATTCATACATCGGGTATATGGCAGTGGAATCTGGATGCAAGTCTTGCTGCTACACCACATGCTGCTGTTTTCTCAATTAACGGCAAGAATTATGTGGGCTTTGAGGATTGGAAAGACCTCGACTTCAACGATGTGATTTTCGAGATTACAGGTACAGAAGGCGGTGAGGAAATACCAGTCGAAGAATTGGGCAAACCAATCTATAGTTATGCCTTCGAGGATACTAATGGTGGTGACTACGACATGAATGACGTGGTGATTCGAGCTCGTGAATCCGCGGATGGCACGAAGATGATACTGAAATTTGTTGCCGCAGGTGCTACGCTTGACCTGAATGTCCGACTCTATCCCAATGCTGGTTCAGATGGCATGACGTATGGCGAGACATTTAAGGTTTTGGATCGTAATGGTAAGACAGAAATTCACGAGATGTTTAATGCCGATCACGGGTATATGATTAATACCAATGGTGGCGACGCCAATTGTGCATCGGCTACTCCATTTGAAATTGAGATAGACAAGGCAACATACGGCATAACAGACGCCTCTAAGCTGCGTCTGGCCATCTATGCCCCACAGCATAAAGTAGAGATGCGACTCTCTGGTGCAGGTACAATGCCTTACGGACTGATTGTTCCTGGTAACTGGAAGTGGCCGCAGGAGTATATCAACATTAAGAGAGCTTATAGCAATAAAAACACCAATGAGGCTGAGGCTGACCAAAGCTTTGAGAACTACGGTAGCAGACACGACGATAATCAGGAGCATGCCGTATGGTGGTTTATGTATCCTACCGATAATCTCGTGATGGACGAGAGTAATCTGCCCCAATAATTGAATGTTAAATAAAACGATAATATGATGAAAATGAATTATGTAAAAGGATTGGCAGCACTAGCCATGACCGCAGTGCTGGCCGGTTGTCACAAGTTCGATACGATAGAGCAGTATCGAGTGAGCGAGGAAGAAGCTTTGGCTAATGCCGAACTGGCACTGGGATTTGAGATTGATCCCAACCAGTCGTGGAACATGACGGCTAAGGGCATTGCCAATGTTACAGTTAACGAGGGATTGGGCGAGACGTACAATGTGAAGGTTTACTCAAACAACCCCATGACGGAAGAGGTAGGCTATGTGTTGGCTCAGGGAGACGTCCAAAATGGACAGACATTCACGGCTGACATCACATATCCTTCTGGTGCTAGTAAGTTGGTGGTGAGCATCACTAATTCCAAGGGCTATACCTTCTACCGATATGGAGCCATTGAGAACGGCGCGCTCAACGTGACTTTTGGAGACTCTAATCCTTCCGCTGCTCCACGCAGAAGTCAGGAAGCACCAGTATGCCCAGATATTAATCAGCCCTATAATGAGGCGTGGGTGACAACGTATTGTCAGACTGCTAAGGAGCCGACAGCTGATAATGTATCTGACAACTACGACAACACGAGCTATGCTACTAATTGGACCGTAGTAAACGCCATACCCTATGATGGTTCTGACGAGGATAAATTAAGGCAATGGTTTACCAGCAACAGTGACGGACTAACGTGGGATGCACTCGTAGCTTGGGCAAAGGAAAATCGTCCAACATGGATTTCTTATAATGTAGACGAGACCTTCGTCACTAACTTCAAGATTACCGACACTTATAGCGGAACTATAGGAGTGGCTGCTTCAGAAGGCTATGCTTATACAGAGGAAAACGGCGAAAGAGTTTATGGTGACCGATTGGATCCATTTACGGCCCGTACAATCGTTGTAAAGGGTACATGGAATGTTACAGAAGATCAGCGTATAGGTAGTGGCGGTCTCATCGTTATTGCCAATGGTGGTAAGATTGACGTGAAGAGTGGTAAGACTTTGACGATGGTTAATATGTCACGTATTGTAGTACTTCCTGGTGGAGAGCTGAAAGGCGAGGGAAATGTTTTGGTAACCAATGGTAATGCTGCTGGTGCAGAGAACTACAATGGCGGAACTATCGATATCCATAAGTTCGATAACAACTTTGGTAAGTTCTATAATTATGGTACTTTCAAGGCTGATATCTATGCTGCCAGCTCTAAGGAAAGTAATTTCTATAATCACCATATCGTGCATATCAAGGGTACTAAGGAGAACGGCAACTATGTATCACCTAATGCTCGTTTGTTTAACGCATGCCAGTGGTATTGTGAAGGCGATATGAACCTTCGCAATTACGAAGGAGTGCAAGGCTCGTCGTTGCTTGTTGATGGTGAATTGAAGATGGGGTCTAGCGCTGATGGCACAACAGATGCCACATATGTTGGTCTGGAAGATGGTGCTTACGTAGAGTGTGGTACATTGTTTAATAACGGCACCTCTTGGACAGGTCCAGAAGGAACTACAGAAGATGGCTATGCTGTGGTCAAAATAGGTCAGATTACTTATTTGAACTGGGAACAGGACACACAGCCTCTTGATGGCGGTTATTTCGAGAACAATATCTATGTGGAGATTGTAGACGATACAAACTATCCTACAGGTAATGGTTGGCAAACATGGAATGCAGCCTATAAGTTCTGGAATATTGTGGCTAACGGATTAGGTGGTGGTACAGAAGTTCGTGGCAATGGACACGTAACCGAGATATCTTCAGGTACAACAGAAATTATTCCAGAGGATATGGTTAATAACCAGCACTTTGAAAAGGGTGTTAGAGGTTGTACACCTGGTTATAAGGGTGATGCTCCTGAGAGAGAGGATGAGAATCCTATCTACAGCTACGCTTTCGAGGATACCAAGCTGGGTGACTACGACTTGAACGACGTGGTGATCAAGGTGCAGGAGAGTACTGATAATCAGTATATTGATCTGAGGGTGGTAGCTTGTGGTGCTACGCTGAATCTGAATATCCGACTCTATCCTGCTACAACAGTGCCAGAGGGCGTGGTGGCAGTATATCCTGAAGAAGAGGAAGGTTTCGAAGTATTGAAGTATACACGTGACGGTGTGGAGTGCGATGAGGTGCACGCTATGTTGGGTGTTGATCCTGGTACGATGGTTAATACAGGATGGGGTAATAACAAGGCTCAGCCTATCACCATCCGTATTCCGAAAGGTAACTACCATCCTGCACATCTGCCTTTGGCAATCTATTCTGTAGCTCAGGGTGAGGTGCGTCTGTCTGGTAGTGGAACAGCTCCATATGGTGTCGTGATTCCAAAGAACTGGAGCTGGCCTTACGAGACCAGAAAGGTGCACAACATCTATAATGCCACTCAGACTGCCAACGATGGTGACCAGAGCTTCGAGACGTTCTCCAGCCAGGCTGGTCAGGCAGAGAGTTGGTATGACCATCCTACAGGTGACGTGCTGAACGAGAAGACCCTCGGATACTAAGACCATTCTTAAAATAAGAAAGGATTAAAGATAAGATGAAGAAAACCGCTATATCCACGATAGTAATCATAGCTGCGCTTGCGGCTATGATTACTTCTACTACGTCGTGTAACAAGAATCTGTTTGATAAGCAGGTGACTGACACTATCAAGAAGATAACCTTCCATAACGACAAGGTAGACCCCAACCATACATGGTCGCTGATGAACGACTGGGTGATGAAGGTGTATCCCAACATAAGCGGTGTGAAACGCATAGAAATCCTTTCTGAAGACCCCTATACCAGCAGAGAAGCGGAAGTGCTGGGAAGCAGGAATGTGACGGAAAACAAACAGACTACCGTCAGATACTCGGTGCCAACAGTGGCCACAACGGTCTATGTAGCGGCTATCACGGAGGATGAAAATGGCAAGGAACAATATACGGTAGTTTCTGCGCCTGTATCTTCCAGTTCTGTTGTCGATTTCACATCGCCAATCGCTCATAGCGGCAGTATTCTGAAAACGCCAGAGCCTATGACTGTCTACTACTGCTATTGTGCTTCGTATCCTGAGCCCGATCCCAACGATAAAGGCTGGGGCTTTAATGACTTGGTGCTGAAGGTGCAGAAGGAGTATGTCAACGAGATGGCTATCCGTCTGCATGTCACGTTGCAGGCCATTGGTACTACCAAACAGATAGCAGCAGCTATCCGTCTGAATGGTGTCAAATATGCAGATTTGTATGATATCACGACGACAACCGAGAAGAATACCTTTATTAAGGATCCTGAAGCTGAAGGTTTTATCATAGAGGATAAGAATCTGAAGATTGAGGGACGAGACGGCTATGCCGTATTAAAACTCTTTGACGACGCACATGCCGCCTTCCGCGTGAAGACTAACGATAACGGAACGGTAGAGCGCTGGAAGTTCAACGTGTCGCACACCACAAGTGCTGGTAGTACGGAATGGAACCCAGTGACGGTGAGCTATAACGTCGTATTCAATAAGGCAATAGCCTCAGAGATAGGTTTCTGGAACTTGGATCCCTTCATCGCCTACTATTACAACACAGCCCGTTGGGAGGTACATAAGTACAACTATAAGTTCTGCGAAACGCTCTTCTCTATCTACGAAGGCAAGGAAAGTGCCTATTACGATGGCTTCAGCTGGGCTCTGGAGATACCATACAGCCAGTTCCGTTATCCCCTGAGCGGCAATGGTATTGGCAGCTATAAGGACGGTGTGCTCTATGGCGCATACCAATATCAGGGCCATTCGTTTGGAGAGTGGGGCTCCGATCGTAACAAAGCCCAAGATTGGTATCTGAATAAATATGCACAAAGTAAAATGGTTTACTGATTTCAAAGAAATTGCTCTATATTATACAATAAGGTGTAGGTCTGGACAGATTTCTACACCTTTTTTGTTTTTTCTGCCAATTACTTTATTTTCTATATCATTGACTTAAGATGCGTCAACGATTACGCAACCTTTTAGATTTATTAACAATTTTATTAGTTAAGTTATGTATTATTTTATTTATCTTTGCACCCACAATTTCAACATAGAACATAACAATTCACATTTATAAATCTCTAAAAATCGACGAACAATGAAAAAGTATTTGATGATGGGCATTGCCATCCTAGCTTTGGCAAGTTGCACGAAACACGACATCGAGTATGTAAATCCTGATGTTGTTAAGTACGAACAGGTATTTACAGAACGTTTTGGTACACCAAGTCCTACGCACACTTGGGGATTCGGCAGTGGTATTACACGTACCGCTTATCCTAATGCTAACCAATGGGCATCTCAGGGCTACAATGTTCCTGATCGTCTTTCAGATGGCCAGAAAGCTCGTGTGCAGTTCTATTTCCAGACAAACAAGATCACGAATCCTGTAAATGAAGATTTCCATCAGATTGATTTCTTCATGCAGCAGGTGTATGACGGATGCACAGATGCTATTACCAAGTATAGTGATTTGGGATATGCATCACCTACATATTCTGCTGAAGAGTATGATGCTGCAAGTGGTACATCAAAGATTCAGAGTGGTGAGCACATGGATCATCTGACAGCAGGTTCTGACCACGAGCATGTCTATAACTTCAACAACGGTACTTGTTCAACCAATCCAAATGTAGGTGACAATGGCGCGGCTCTTGATACTAAGCAGCATTCTGACGAGATTATGCTGATGCTCAATACTAAGACTGACGTGTTCGGTTACGCAAACTCTGACGCTAGCTTCGTTCGCGACGACCGCTATGTGTTGGTTTCTGGTGCTGATATCGATGCTTATATTACTCAGAACAAGGCCGCCTATGATACATGGTTGGCAAAGCATGAGGGCGTAGAAGACGCTATCGTTGACGATGACTGGCATCGTAGCTTCATTGGCTTCGACTTCGACATGATTCCAGATAACTATGTATTCGCAGGTGATAAAACTTGGGAGAATGGTAAGATAACAGCTATTACTTATAGCTATTTCAGCAAATGGTTGGGAAACAATACTTTGGTTTGGAATGGTTCAGCATATGTTGAGGCCTCTACGCTTGGTGAAGTTGTCAATGAAGGCACAGAAGATAATCCTGGTTATCGCTTCTATCCTTACATGCCTGGTACAACCGACAAGGTTAAGATGTTGAATGCTGAGAGTAACCAGTATTGCGGAACAAAGCAGCCCGACTGGGGAGATGACAAGTGGGAGATTGATTATCGTTATAAAGATGATCAGGGTGTTGAGCAGTATGGTGGTAAGAGAATCCGAGTCGACTATATGATTGAAGCGCTGAGAGGTGGTTATCTGCCCGATAGTTCTTCTGATAAGAAGTGGTATAAGATTGGCGGTTGTGCTGATGGTTACTATAGCGACTGGATTGTCAGCTTCTTGCCAGCAACGAGGGCTCAGCAGGAGACTTACGACATCCGTGTGATGGCTGAGGACTTGTCAACGAACGAGAACTCTGACTTCGACTTCAACGATATCGTCTTCGACGTGAAGTGGATTAGCGACGGCGAGGCAGAGATTAAGATTCTGGCTGCAGGTGGTATCTATCCTATCTATGTAGAACTTCCTGAGAATGAAGCTCATAAAGCATTGACTGGTACAACAGGTAATTATACAATGCTCAACACTTATGCTGGCAGACATAACGAGTACACTGCACAGCCATTCACAGTAACAGGTGACTTCGGCAGAAATGCTGCTAACATTAAGGTTTATGTTCAGAAACCTGGTCAGGCTCCACAGTTACTTACTGCAGAAAGAGGTAAGGTTGCAAGTAAGATTGGTGTTCCCACCTCAGTAGACTGGTGCGACGAGTTCCAGGATATTGAAGAGAAATGGGGCTCTAACAAGTTTGCTGCTTGGGTAGAAAATGAGAACAATAAGTTCTGGGAATAAGAATAACATCAAATACAGATCATTATAACTTTTTTTTGAAAGGGGCGATTGCGTGATGCAATCGCTCTTTTTTGCTGAAATGAAAATAAATCGTAATTTATTTTGCTATTCGTTCGGTTTGCACTACCTTTGCAGTCATAATAACAGATAACGACGAAATAATAAGATATGGTACTGAATTATATTTGGGTAGCTTTCTTCCTGGTGGCTTTTGTGATAGCCTTGGTGAAACTACTGTTTTGGGGTGATTTCGATGTGTTTCCAGCTATGATGGATTCGACATTCTCGTCGTCGAAGACGGCATTCGAGATATCATTGGGTTTGACGGGTGTGTTAGCTCTGTGGCTTGGTGTGATGCGAGTAGGAGAGAAGGGTGGTGTGGTCAATGTGTTGGCCCGACTGCTGTCGCCAGTATTCACCAAACTGTTTCCTGATATTCCCAAGGGACACCCTGTAACGGGTAGCATCTTCATGAATATTGCAGCCAACATGCTGGGACTGGACAATGCCGCCACGCCCCTAGGACTGAAGGCTATGGAACAGTTGCAGGAGTTGAATCCCAAGAAGGACTCTGCTTCGAACCCTATGATTATGTTCCTGGTGTTGAACACCAGCGGTCTGACGCTGATTCCCGTCTCTATCATGGTGTATAGAGCGCAGATGGGTGCAGCCCAACCTACGGATATCTTCATACCCATCCTGTTGGCTACCTTCTTCTCAACATTGGCAGGTATCATCGTCACTTCCTTCTATCAGCGCATCAACCTGCTGAATCGCACCATGTTGCTGACGTTGGGTGGCGCCTGTCTGGTAGTGGCTGGTGTTATCTGGAGCTTTGCACAGATGTCACCTGAAACGATGAATCGCGTCAGCACAACGATAGCCAACATTCTGCTGATGACGATTATCACAGGTTTCATAGTGGCAGGTGTCAGAAAGAAAGTCAATGTCTACGATGCCTTTATCGAAGGGGCTAAAGACGGTTTCCAGACAGCCGTCCGCATCATCCCTTATCTGGTGGCCATCCTTGTGGGCATTGGCGTATTCCGTGCCTCAGGAGCTATGGATATGCTGATAGGCAGTATGAGATGGTGTGTGGAAGTGACAGGTATGAATGCCGAGTGGGTAGACGCGATGCCAACAGCTCTGATGAAACCGCTCAGCGGTAGTGGTGCTCGCGGTATGATGGTGGACGCTATGACGACTTATGGGGCTGATTCATTTGTGGGTCGCCTGTCTTGTATCTTCCAAGGCTCTACGGATACCACATTCTATGTTCTGGCTGTTTACTTCGGCTCTGTGGGTATCCGCAAGACTCGCCACGCTGTAAGCTGTGGACTGTTGGCCGATCTGGCTGGTATCATTTCGGCTATCGCTATCTGTTACTTATTCTTTGGATAAACTATGGCAAATCTGAAATCACTGGCAAAAGATACGGCGATATACGGGCTGAGCAGCATCGTCGCACGATTTATCAACTATCTGTTGGTGCCCATCCAGACAGCTCGCTTCGCAGCCTCTGGAGGCGAATATGGCATTATCACTAATGTCTATGCCTACGTATCGCTGCTGATCATCCTGCTGACATACGGTATGGAGACCACCTTCTTCCGCTTTATGAGCAAAGAGGGCGAGGACCCTGATAAGGTCTATTCCTCCACGCTGACGATGTTGATGGCCACATCCTTTATCTCCATCCAGATTGTCTTGTTGTTCCTGCATCCTATAGCATCAGCCATAGGCTATGCAGACCATCCTGAATATGTGATGGTGATGTTTATCACAGTGGCTATCGATGCCTTTATGGCGATTCCCTTTGCTTATCTGCGTTATCAACACAGACCCATACGCTTTGCCCTTCTGAAGATCATCAATATCGTGATGAATATCACGCTCAACATTCTATACCTTATTATATTACCAGCCCTGAAGCTGAATCCGTTTGGTATCTATGACGAGCAGTTCACACTTGATGTGGCCTTTGTATTCTATATCAACCTCTTCTGTACTTGTGCTACGCTGCTGATGCTTTGGAAGGAATGGACGGGAGTACCCTTCGACATTGACAAGGCAACCTGTAAGCGGATGCTCAGCTACACATGGCCTTTGCTGGTGATGGGATTGGCAGGACAGTTGAATCAGGCAGCATCGCAGATTCTCTTCCCCTATTTCTATGACGGATCGCAAGAGGCTGCTCGAGAACAGCTGGGTATCTATGGTGCCTGTATCAAGATAGCAATGATTATGGTGATGATAACCCAGGCTTTCCGCTTTGCCTATGAGCCGTTTGTGTTTGGTAAGTCCAAAGATAAGGACAATCGCGAGACCTACGCCCAGGCTATGAAGTATTATCTGATCTTCACCCTGCTGGCCTTTCTTGTGGTGATGGGTTATCTCGATATTCTGAAGTATGTGGTTGGCAAGAGCTATTGGGAAGGCTTGCGTGTTGTGCCGATAGTGATGGCAGCAGAGATTATGTTTGGCGTCTTCTTCAATCTGTCGTTCTGGTATAAGCTGACTGACCGTACTATCTGGGGTGCCTATTTCTCTGGTATTGGAGCTGTCGTCCTGATCGTGATCGACATTCTGCTGATACCACACTACAGTTATATGGCTTGTGCCTGGGCTGGCTTTGCAGCCTATGCCACGTCGATGGTCCTGTCCTACTTCATAGGTCAGCGTTATTATCCGATAGCCTATCCTTTGAAGGATATGGCCCTGTATGTATGTCTGGCTATGATGGCGTTTACGGCGATGTACTTCGTCAGAGGCAGCGAATCGCTATTGGTATCGTTGCCAGTCAATACCCTTATCGTCCTGCTCTTCTTGGGTGTTGTCATCAAGCGCGACCTGCCCTTGGGCGGTCTCCCCGTTATTGGAAAGTATTTTAAAAAGTAATATCATTATGAAAAGATTTCTAGTATCTCTTGTAAGTCTGGTATTTCTTGCCAACCTTATACACGCTGACGAAGGCATGTGGACACTATACAATCTGCCCACAGCTGTCTTTGACCAGATGAAGCAGTATGGTTTCCAACTGCCAAAGGAACAACTATACCAGAGTGACAATGCTGTCAAGAATGCTGTGGTCAACTTTGGCGGCTTCTGTTCTGGTGTTGTGGTATCGCCTGATGGACTGGTGTTCACCAACCACCACTGTGGCTTTGATGCCATTCGTAAACACTCTACGGTGGAGAACGACTATATGCTGAACGGCTTTCTGGCTAAATCCTACGAGGAGGAGTTGCCCAATGAAGACCTCTTCGTCAGTTTTATGATTGAGCAGAAAGACGTTACCGATGAACTGAATAAGCTTGGATTGGATAAAATCAAACGAAGCCGTGTGGAGCATTTTGTCGATTCCATCGAGAATGTATGGCAGAAGGAAATCCAAGAGAAGGACTCTACCCTGCGTGTCGAGGTGAAGCCTTTTTACGAGGGCAACAAATACTACCTGACCACTTATCGCGACTTCGGCGATGTGCGTCTGGTGTTCACTGTTCCCAAGTCGATGGGTAAGTTTGGTGGCGAGACAGACAACTGGATGTGGCCCCGTCAGACGTGTGACTTCTCCGTGTTCCGCATCTATGCCAATCCTAAGACCAATGGGCCTGCTGAGTATTCGAAAGACAACGTTCCCTATCATCCCCAATCGTGGGCTCCTATCGCAATGGATGGGTACAAGCCGGGCGATTTCTGTATGATTATGGGCTATCCTGGCAGTACCAGCCGCTATCTTAGCAGCTATGGTATCCAGGAGCGTCGTGATGCTATCAACACGCCTCGTGTACAGGTTCGTGAAGTGAAGCAGGAGGTGATGTTGCGCCACATGCGTGCTTCAGAAGCCGTGCGTATCATGTATGAGTCGAAGTATGCCCACAGTAGCAACTATTGGAAGAACTCTATTGGTATGAACAAATGTATCGACAGCATTGGACTTATTCAGCAGAAGCAGCAGTTTGAGGCCAAGATCCGTCAGTGGCAGGATACGACGGGCTATCTGAAAGGTGAGCTCGATTTCGATAAGTTGGCCGATCTCTATCAGCAGCGCATGAAGTTGACACGTCTGCGCACATTGTTCAGAGAGACCTTCTATACCTTCGACGATGAAATAACGACACGTGCCTGGCGCAGCAATTGGGGTATGCACGTCAATGGTCCAGAGGATAAGCCTGAAGAGCAGTATTATATGTTCGATGACAATACGAAGGAATGGGATGAAGCTACTGACTGTGAACTTCTCACTACACTGATTCGTAACTATCGCCACCAGGTTGATAGTGTCTATCAGCCTGACTTCTATCAGACTATCGATCAGGACTTTCATGGTGATTATGCTGCCTATGTCAATGCCTTGTATAAGAATTCGGTGTTGATGAAGAGTGGTGAACCCATCTATTTCAACGTAGAGGGTCATAACAAGGATATTGGTGTTATGTATGGCGTCTCTATCAGCGAGATAATGGCTAAGATTAATGCTGACATCAGGAAGTTCAGCTCTGATATCTCTGAGCAGGAACGACTGCTCTGTGCGGCTGTGCTACGTATGGAGATGGATATGCCCAACTATTCTGATGCTAATTTCACAATGCGTATGACGTATGGCCAGATTGGTGAATACACGCTGGGTGGACGTCCCTCAGGCTACTATACCACTGCCCGTTCGCTGTGGGAGAAGATGCAAAAGGCTGATGAGAACTTTGAATACTATGCTGAGCCAGTCATGCATGAACTGATGTCGCAAAAGGACTTCGGAAAGTATGCTGATGCCCTTACAGGCACTATGCAGCTCTGCTTCCTCTCGAATAATGATATCACAGGTGGTAACTCAGGCTCACCAATCTTTAATGGCAAGGGTGAGCTGCTAGGTTTGGCGTTTGATGGCAACTGGGACAGCCTAGCAAGCGATATATTCTTCGACCGTCAGCTGGCACGAACCATTAATGTGGATGTGCGCTACATGTTGTTTATGATGGACCAGTGGGGACATGCGGATCGTTTACTGAAGGAAATGAGCATTAAATAAGAAGAAAGCAAAAAAATAAAGGGGCATTCAGAAGAATGTCCCTTTTATTGTGTTTCAAAACGCTCCTTAGAGGTTAGGATTGATCTTGTTCCACTCAGATACGGGAGGAACAATGTTCAGCGTAACCAACTCGTCGCGCATCTTGCAGAGGTGCTCGTAGCTCTGATCAAGCTTAGCATTCTCCTCTGGAGTTCCCTGGGGAACCTCGAACTTAGCACCCTCAGCAGTCATGGTGGTCTTCATAGCCATCATGATGTGGTCGTACTTGTCAGTCTTAACGTATGTTCCAACTGGGAAACGGAAAGGCTCACCACCCATAGCGGCGCGAATCATCTCAACTGAGAGATAAGCAGGGCTCTGGAATGAGCTGCGTCCACGAAGCTCGATGATCTTGGCACCACCCTTGGTGACGTCAACCTTCATCTGCTCCCACTCCTCAGTTGGGAACTCAGCAGTACCGATGATGTCTGTCAGCTTGCGACCAGCAATCTCTACATGGCTTCCGAATACTGCCA
>JAEEGJ010011706.1_pt1 | contig 22119 bp, 17 predicted proteins | sample 8958761 | NCBI WGS metagenome assembly JAEEGJ01 (sample SAMN16246546, study PRJNA631951) | gut metagenome | biome: gut microbiome; feature: rumen; material: RS-attached | host: Bos | place: Iran: Karaj | collected 2018-10 | reverse complement strand
AATTTTTTAAAATAACTAATAAATGGTCAAAGAGGAGCGTTATGGCTATTAGACAATTTAAAAAGGTAATGTCTGCCAACAGAGGCGAGATTGCCATCAGAACTTTCAGAGCTTGTGGCGAACTTGGACTCAAGACAGTGGCTATTTATTCCAACGAGGACCGGTTGTCTCTTTACAGAACTAAAGCAGACGAATCCTACCTTGTAGGAAAGGGAAAAAGCCCGATCGATGCTTATCTGGGAATTGATGAGATCATTGAGCTTGCACTTAAGAAGAATGTAGATGCCATCCATCCTGGATACGGATTCCTTTCCGAGAACCCGGAATTCTCCCAGAGATGTGAAGAGGCAGGAATTGTATTTATCGGACCGACCGCACAGCAGCAGAGAACTCTTGGTGACAAGATTGCAGCAAGACAGGCAGCTATCAAGGCCGGTGTTCCAGTTGTACCAGGAACAGACTTCCCTATCGAGAAGACCGAGGATGCCCTTAAGTTTGCAAAGGGCTGCGGATATCCAATCATCGTAAAAGCTGCCGCAGGTGGCGGTGGTAGAGGAATGAGAGTTGCCAACAACCAGCAGGAGCTGCTTGAAGGTATTGCAGCAGCAAAGAGCGAGGCTCAGGCTGCATTCGGCGACGGTACAGTATTCCTTGAGAAATATCTTGAGCGGCCGAAGCACATCGAGATCCAGATCATGGGCGATAACTATGGAAACATAGTTCACTTCTTCGAGCGGGACTGCTCCATCCAGAGAAGACACCAGAAGGTTATCGAGTTTGCTCCGTCACTGGCTATCTCCGACGAGCTGCGGGACAAGCTGTGCAAGAATGCTATCAAGATTGCAAGCCAAGTTAAGTACCGCAATGCAGGTACAGTTGAGTTCCTGGTAGATAAGAACGAGAACTTCTACTTCATCGAGATGAACCCACGGCTCCAGGTTGAGCATACTGTTACAGAGCTCATCACAGGCTGGGACCTGGTTCGGACACAGATTCTGGTGGCAGAGGGCTATGCACTTACCGATCCTGAAATCGGCCTGTTCAGCCAGGATTGCGTCACAAAGCGCGGTTACGCTATCCAGTGCCGTGTAACCACCGAGGATCCGGAGAACGACTTCGCTCCAGATATGGGAACTATCAAATCCTATAAGTCTCCTGCCGGATATGGTGTCAGATTGGATGCTGGTAACGTATTCACCGGTGCAAAGATCACAGGAGAATATGACTCACTTCTGGTAAAGGTATCAACTCATGCCCTCACTTTCAAGAACGCAGCTACAGTAATGAAGAGAGCTCTGGGCGAGTTCAAGATCAGAGGTGTGAAGACCAACATACCATTCCTGGAGAACGTAGTTTCCAACGATATATTCCTGGAAGGAAAATGTGACACATCCTTCATCCAGGATCATCCGGAGCTTAAGATTGTCAAGAAGTACCGGGACAGAGCTACCCGTCTTATGAACTTCCTGGCAACCACAATTGTAAACGGAAACGAGATCGTCAAGACTCCACGGAAGGCAACAGAGTTCAGAGAGCCTCCGATTCCTGAGCTCAACAAGATCAATCCTCCACAGAGCGGAACCAAGCAGCTCTTGGATGAGATGGGACCAGAGAAATTCTCCAAGTGGATCTTGGACCAGAAAAAGCTCCTTATTACAGATACAACTATGCGGGATGCACACCAGTCACTGCTGGCAACCCGGTTCAGAACTTATGACCTTACACGGATTGCAGATGCAACTGCATATCTGGCACCGAACCTCTTCTCTATGGAGATGTGGGGTGGAGCTACCTTCGACGTTGCTCTCCGGTTCCTTAAGGAATGTCCATGGGCACGGCTTGAGAAGCTCAGAGCTCAGGTTCCGAACATTCTGTTCCAGATGCTCCTCAGATCCTCCAATGCAGTAGGATATACAAACTATCCTGATAACGTTATCTACAAATTCGTAGAAGAGTCTGCAAAGGGTGGAATCGACCTCTTCAGAGTATTCGACTGTCTCAACAATACAAAGGGACTTGCAGTTCCTGTAGATGCAGTTCTCAAGACTGGAAAGCTGTGCGAGGCAGCAATGTGCTACACCGGCGATATCGATGATCCAAAGCGTGACAAATATAGCCTTAAGTACTATGTAAATATTGCAAAAGAGCTTGAGAAGATGGGAACCCACATCCTGGGAATCAAGGATATGGCAGGCCTTATCAAACCATACGCTGCTACAAAGCTTATCAAGACACTTAAGGAAGAGATCGGCATCCCAGTTCATCTGCATACACACGACACATCTGGAAACGGAGTTGCAACACTGCTCCGGGCTGCAGATGCAGGTGTAGATATTGTTGATACAGCAATCTCCGCAGTTTCCGGTGTGACAGCACAGCCAAGCCTTAACGCAGTTGTTGCTGCCCTTGCTGGACAGGAAAGAGATACCGGTATTGATATCAACGGACTCAACCCATTGGCTAACTACTGGGAAGTTGTCCGCACCTACTACTCCGGATTCGAGAGCGACCTTAAGACAGGTACTGCCGAGGTTTACTACAACGAGATTCCTGGTGGACAGTACTCCAACTTCAAACCGCAGGTTGCAGGCCTTGGCCTGATCGACAAGTGGGAAGAGTGCAAGAAGATGTACCACGATGTAAACGATCTGTTCGGCGATGTAATCAAGGTTACACCATCCTCCAAGATTGTTGCAGATATGGCAATGTTCCTGGTTCAGAACAACCTGACCACAAAGGACGTGATTGCAAAGGCCGACGAGCTTACATTCCCGCAGTCTGTAATCGACTTCATGAAGGGAATGGTAGGTCAGCCATATCAGGGCTTCCCGAAGGATGTCCAGAAAGCTATCCTGAAGGGCGAGGAGCCTATCGACTGCCGCCCAGGTGAGCTGCTTGAGCCTATCGACCTGGATGCCACAAAGAAGACAGTTGAGGATGCTATCGAGCGGGAGATCGACGACCAGCAGCTTATGTCCTATGTAATGTATCCGCATGTATTCATGGATTACATCAAGCACAGAAAGGCATGCTTCGATGTCTCCCTCCTTCCGACACCAGTATTCCTGTATGGTCTTGAGCCAGGTCAGGAGATCACTGTATGTCTGGATGAAGGAAAGACACTTATCATCAAGCTGATCTCTGTAGGCAGTCTCCGCTCCGATGGAACAAGAACTGTATACTTCGAGCTCAACGGACTCCAGAGAACTGTATCTGTAAGAGATAACTCAGCACAGACCACAGTCAAGGAAAGAGTTAAGGCCGACAAGTTCAACAAGCATCAGATTGGCGCTCCAATGCCAGGCAAGATCTTCAAGATCATTGCAAAGCCAGGGGAGGAAGTTAAGGCTGGTGATGTAATCATCGTAACCGAGGCTATGAAGATGGAGACCAACATCAAGGCTCCTATCGACGGCAAGGTTAAAGAGGTTCTCTACGATGTTGGAGAGGCTATCGAGAAAGACGACCTGCTGGTTGTTCTAGAGTGAAAGGCGCTGTCCTGATTAGAGGGGGATTTTATTATGCCAATTGACAGAAATGAAATCACAAAAGAAATGCTGGAAAAAGCGATGAAGTGCAATACTCCGGAAGAGTTGATTGCATACGCTAAAACCGAAGGCATTGACCTTACAAAAGAGGAAGCTGAGGCTTACTTTGATGAGTTATCAGAATGTGAACTGAAAGATGGCGAACTCCAGCATGTTGCGGGCGGATTGTGTGGGGATGTTGGGGCTCCTCCTGTAGGACCCTCAAACTATGAAAATTCACGCTAAATCGCAATTTTGTTGAACTTATAAGGAGAATTCTATGCCAATTGATAAAAGTAAACTTTCCCAAGAAATGATGCGGAAGGCTCTGCATTGTGAGACTGCAGATGAACTGTTGGCGACGGTCCCTATGTTGATTGCTTCACTGACTGCCTGACTGATTGCGTAAACAGATATACCTGATTGCACAAGATACAGATACGTAATCATCCCTCTCCTTGTTTTAAAAATAAGAAGAGGGATATTTTTTGCCCTTTTAATGATGCATCAGAATCGGTAGCTGAAATGAAGGGCGAATTCGAAGTCGTTGATTGTATCTCCTGATACATTGCAGAAGTTGTCGATGTTGACGTAGTACATGTCGCCGCCCACGCTGAAATGCTTGCTCAGGACTTTGTCTGCGTGCAGACCTATGTCCAGCTCCCGCTCCACAGTTCCTGTGGGGGTTGTCTTCTTATCAGTATGGTAGGAGGTGATTTCCGACAGGGATGTATTCTTCTCTCCCAGGTATTTCAAGGTCACATCAGCTTTCAATGTCAGATCGGAAGGAATGCGGTATTCTCCTGCAAGGTAACCCACTATAGCATCCGGTCCGTAGCGGTAACCTGTGGCTTTGTCCAGATACAGATATTCACCGCTTAAGTAGGACCAGTAGCGCCGCCGCACAGTGAAGCGGGTCAGCGGATGCCATCTGTTATACAGATATGGATCGGTATAAGCACCTTCAAGTGTCAGCTTTACAAAGCCGTCACCGGCACCAAAAATATATCTGGCACCAGCCAGGTAGCCCAGGGCTGTGGGGCGGGCAGAGGAATCATTCTCTATGGAGAGCTTCATCTCGTCCATGGCAACCTGGGCATAGAGGTCGAATCCCCGGAATATGGCATAATCTGCCTCAAGGGAGAAGATTACGTTGCTGTATTCCGGTGCGAATACACTGTGGAAAATAGATACAGGGTTCATGTTGCCGAACTCGGGGTATTTGTTTCCGAATATGATAGCCTCGGTGGCAGCCATGGTGAATTTATCGGTGATCCGTGCTTCAAGTCTATGGGCAAAGAGAGCCTTGTACCGTTCCCGGAAGTTCTCATAGTTGCCTTGGACAAGGCCATCTCCCTGTTCCCTTTTGTCAAATTCCTTCTCCTCCGGTGTCAGGTAAGATTCGAGCCCTGCATAGATTGTGGTGAATTTAAGCACTTTCCAGTAGGTGGTGAATTTTATGAAGTTATACCAGTCGGCCCAGTCAGAGAGCACCAGGTTTCCTGTCTCGCCGTTTCCCCAGCTCAGCTTGTCCCGTCCCAACTGCACATTCCAGTTGCGGCCTCCCACAGACATGAAGGCACGGTAAGGGATGCTTGGATCTATATACTTTATGTTCTCCGGGATATTGGAATAGTCGTAATCGCTGTCGTAAAGGACATCATGGGCCTCCCTTACAGAAAGATCCACATCTATGTACATGTGGTCCCAGAGCCAGAACTCAAAGGGAATATTGAAGAGAGGCAGCCGTTCTTCGTAGCCGTGAACCCATTCCTTACGGTCATCGTTGGTCTTGAAAAAACCCTCAAGGTTGACAGTGCCGCTTAAGGAGACAAAAGCTTTCTCCTCCTTGCCGAAAAGCAGCCTTTTGGAAAGCTTCTTCTGTATATTCTCGTAGGCCAGCTTTGCAGGGCCGGTAAGCTTTTCCGGCTGAATTTTCTTAAGAATGTGGTCTATCTCATCCTCGCTCCATGGGCGGGCATAGGAAGGAGGAGCAAAGCCGTTCATCATATAGAGGGCATCGATGTCTTTGTAGATCTCATTGTCCAGAGCTATGATCCGCTGCCTGTTGCTGGTCTCTGCCCCGCAGGGAAGAATGCAGAGTACTAAAAAAATCAGTAGGCCTGCCATTTTGCGCCAAGCGCTAAGATTCCTCTCCATTTGTCTTCTCCTTTTATGCTGTCCTTGTTCATGGTGTAATCAATTGTCAATGAACCGAAGAATTTTATGCCGTAATATGGGATTCTGTATTCTCCATGCAATGTCCAGTCCAGGTTCCGCTCTTTCACAATGCCGCTGATGCCATGGTCCATGAAATTATAGTTGCCGTCCCAGTCTTTGTATGCACCGCCTATATCCCAGCCTATTCCATCGTCATGGGCATGGGTGTTGATGTTGCCATAGCCGTGCTCGATGAACCAGAAGGAAAGGCCGTAGGCCAGATCAGGAGTCTGGTTGTAAGTCACATCCAAATATACCAACTGTGATGTTGGTGGCAGGAAATGGCCTAAATTAGAACCATAGTGGGCATAGCTGTTCCGCTTGTCCCCGGAGAAAAGCTTGTGGGTGTACATCCAGTGGGACAGATAGGTATATTCCATGGTCAAATCGAATTTAGACAGCACATCATAGATTTTATATCCTATGGTTGCAGCCCCGATATTGTGGTAATAATTTATGTTGGCAGCCTCGTCAAAGTCCCAGTCATCCAGGAAGAGGGATAAGTAGAGCTTAAGGCGCCAGAACCGGAAGGTAAAGTCCATTCCGCCGAACTTGTTATCCTTGTCTCCTCCGGAAACCTCGCTTATGTAGTAAAGGGAGAATGGGTTGATATATGCCAGGGCAAACCGCTGGGAGTATACTACAGCTTCGTAGACTGAGAACTTGAACCAGCTCCAGGGCTGAAACTCAAAACGGTGGGCTGATATAAGCTTGTCCTGGTCCTCGGTTGCACCCCAGGCCTCGTTGTCCCGGATGAAGCCTGTCATCCAGCTGTAGTACATCTTTTTGCCGATAGGTATGTCGTAGAAAACGTATTCATAGGGTTTGGATGTTCTGGAAAGGGATAATGAAGCCAGCTCCCCAGGCCCCCAGTTCAGGGAGTTACGTCCTACGGAGATATGAGCCGGTCCCACATTCACAGAGACCTGGTTCACCTGATCCATCCGGATGGAGAATTCTGTTTCTCCCGGTTCGTGGAGAGCATCATGATTGAATCCCTTGTCCCCTGTATCCAGGTTGTAAGTGTACATGTTGAAGTCAGGGTAGTGAGGATAGCAGTACTGTCTGCAGGGGAAATCCTCCCAGGTGTCCAGAACACCGTAGATATCGGAACGGAGACCCAGGAATACATTTTCGCCAAGGTAGAAATCAAACATGAACTCGCTGCCTAGATTTACGGAGGTATCTTTCATTTTTGCCACATTTGTATTGACTCCGATATGAGGCGCCAGGTTTGCATCGATTCCGAACTTCCCGGCCTGATGATGGAACAGGTTGAACTTGTTTCCCTCAAGCCGGCTCATATAGTGCTCCAGCTCCTGGATCTCACGATCTGAGAACTTTTCGGGATGCTCCATGTAAAGAGCCCTGACCTCTTTAAGGTATTCCATAGCCCGCTTCTCGGTGTAAGGCTTCACATCTGGAACATAGTAGATCCAGCCTTTGGAATAGCATTTATCAATGAAAGTGTAGATAGGGTCGTCGTAGGTCAGATTCTTTGTGGTCTGTGCCGGGAGAGGCAGCACAACCAGAACAGCCAGCAAGATGAAAATCAGCTTTCTCATAATATTCCTTTTATTTTGTCCATGGCAGATTTTACAGCCTGGTCCATATTATAATATTTATACTCTGCAAGGCGTCCTGTAAAGATGAAACGTCCTGTTTTCTCAAGGGCCTTCACCTCTTCCATGTATTTAGCCCGCTTCTCCATGTTCTCCTTGGTCATGACCACATAGTATGGATGCCCTTTCTGCTTCGGATATTCCATGCATATCACAGTCTTGTCCGATTTCTCACCAGTCATGTGCTTGAATTCAGTTATCCTGGTGAAATCGTAGTCGTTGGGGTAGTTGACCACAGGAGCCTCCTGATAGAACTCCTTGTCGATGGTCTTGAACCGGATATCCAAGGAACGGTACTCCAGGTTGCCGTACTTATATTCGAAGAACTGGTCCAAAGCACCGGTGTATATGGTGATTCCTTTCTCGGAATCGAAGAGGGAAGTCAGATTATCCTTCAGCTGGAAATAGTCGCATCCTGTCATCAGCGTGATATCCGGGTGATCCAGCATCTTCTCTGCCATCTTGGTGTAGCCGCCGGTCGGTATGCCCTGATATTTGTCAGAGAAGTAGCGGTTGTCCCGATTTGAGCGTACAGGAATCCGGGCTGCCACATCGGCTGAAAGTTCCTTCGGATCCCGGCCCCACTGCTTTATGGTATAGTTCTTGAAGAAAAGCTCATAGAGCCGCTCTCCCACCTGGCAGACCACTGCATCCTGGAAGTTTTCTGAAGGCACATTGAAGCTTGAGTTCTTGACCTCCTGCTTGAGGAAGTCCAGCACCTCCTGAGTGGAGATGTCCTCGCCGAACACAGCGTTCAATGTGTCCCTGTTGATAGGGAAGGGCACGGTCATGCCGTGGACATAGCTGAGCACACGGTGCTGGAACATCCTGAAGTCGGTGAACCTGGAGAGGAAGTCCCACACCTCCTTGTAAACTGTGTGGAAGATATGGGGGCCGTGAGTGTGGACTGTGATTCCTGCTTCCGAAAGGTAGTCGTGGCAGTTTCCTGCGATGGCCCGTCCTTTCTCTATAATCAGCACCTTCTTGCCAGCTTCTGCCAGAAGCCGTGCTGCGGTGCAGCCTGAAAGCCCTGCACCTATAACCAGACAATCATATTTCATCATATCCTCCTATGCTCAAGATGGAAGGAATGGTCCGTATGCTCTTGAGAGCTTTCTTAAGATCCTCCTTCCGGTCAATTTCTATTGTTACAAAACCCTCTATCCTGTCAGGTCCTGTCTCCTGGATCTGTCCATCTATAATGTGACCATGGTACTTCTTTATAGCATTCTCCACCTCGGCAAACAAGTCCTGGGTGGGGTGTGCGGTCAGCTTATATCGCTTCACATACTTGGACGATACAGTGGCCCATTCCACCTTCACCATCCGTAAGTTTATCTCTTTTATGTTCTTTAAGTTGGGGCAGTCCTTCCGATGCACAATGACACCCCGGCCCACAGAGACATAGCCTACTATGTCGTCACCCACTGCCGGATTGCAGCACTTGGCCATGGTTATCATCATGTTTTTCTCGCCCCCCACCTTCAGGGTGACACGGTCCTTGTCTATCACTTCCCGGACCATGTTCTTTATGTCATCCGGCAGTGTGACGGAAGGGAGCTTTTTCTGCGGGCCGGGTCCCGGGCCCGGTTCCGCATGGTCCATAACTATTACATTTCTGCCGATATGGAGATGGTTGTTTTTGTTCAGCCATGCCCTTATACGGGAACGGGCCCGGGCTGTTTTGACCTCCCGCAGCCAATGCAGATGGGGATGGGCGCTGGCACTGGTTATTATCTCCACCACCTGGGAATTATGCAGCTCCTTGTCCAATGGAATGATATTTCCATCTGCCTTGGCTGCCATGCAGTGGTTTCCCACCTCGGAGTGGATATGGTAAGCGAAATCCAGGGCTGTGGAGCCGGTAGGCAGCTCTATAACCTCTCCGGCAGGGGTGAATACAAAGATTATATCCCTGAGTATGTCCTCCTTAAGGTCGTCCAGGAACTGGGAGTTGTCCACATTGAAGCGGTTCCAGTTCTTGAGCCTGTTGATGAGAGCTATCTCCCTTGGCTTGAAGTTCCCTGCCACCTTCCCCGACTTATATAGCCAGTGTGCGGCGATACCGTATTCTGCCGCAATATGCATGGCGTAGGTGCGGATCTGTATCTCCACAATACGTCCTTCTTCGGCATAGACTGCTGTGTGCAGGCTCTGGTAGCCGTTGGGCTTGGGCACAGAGATGTAGTCCTTAAGACGGTTCTCTATAGGCTTCCACATGCCGTGGATCACGCTGAGCATGGCATAGCATTCGTTGACGCTCCTGCAGTAGACCCGGATGCCGAAAATGTCGAAAAGGCCGCTGGGCTCCACATCATACTTGAGCATCTTTTTGTAGATTGAGTAGATGTGCTTTGCCCGTGCCTCAGTCTTGATCTCGATTCCCTCTTTTTGGGCAGCTTCCCTTATAAGCTCCTGTTGCCGCTCCAGGTAACGGGTCACCTTGGATTTGCGGTAGACCACATAATGCTTTATCTTCTCGTAGATGTCGGGTTTAAGGTACTTGAGGGAAAGGTCTTCCAGCTCTCCTCTTATCTCGGAGATACCAAGCTGTGCCGCTATAGGGGCATAGATATTAAGAGTCTCCTGGGCCATGAGAATCTGCTTCTCCGGCTTGAGGTACCTGAGGGTCCGCATGTTGTGGAGCCGGTCTGCCAGCTTGATGAAGATGACCCTGATATCGTTGGCCATGGCAATTATGATCTTGCGGATAGTCTCCACAGTCTGGATGGATTTGGACTGAGCCTTGATGATGTCTATCTTGGTGACACCGTCCACCAGTGTGGCCACCACCGGCCCGAACTGCTGGGATATGAAATCCAGGGTGATCTCGGTGTCCTCCACTGTGTCGTGGAGCAGGGCTGCTATGATAGTCTCGCAGTCCAGGTTAAGGTCTATGAGGATGGATGCCACCTGGATGGGGTGGATGAAGTAAGGCTCGCCGCTGGCCCGCTTCTGGTCTGCATGCCAGATCTTGCCGAAGCCTGCTGCCCGCATTATCCGCTCTATGTCGGCTTCGCAGTAGTTGCCGTTGAGGAGTTTGGTCTTAAGAATGTCCAGATCTTTCTCAATCCTTGCCAATGTAGCATCCTGCTATGACCCGGTCCCTCCCGGCCAGGTCTTTTCTGATTATTATATCATTATATTTATATTTTTCAAATTCTAATTTTATAGCCTCCATCTGGGCCGGGTCTGCCTCGAACAGGAGGTGGCCGCCGGAATTCAGGTGGTCTGGTGCGGCGGCGATTATGGGGCGTATGAAGTCCAGGCCGTCGGCACCTCCATCCAGGGCCAGAGGTGGCTCGGGCCAGTTGTCGTTTTTCATTTTGGAAGTCTCGGAGTGGGTCAGATATGGCGGGTTTGATACTATTACGTCGAACTTTCCCGGGACTGAATTTAAAAGGTCACTTTTATGGGTCACAATCTGACCCGATAAAATCGCATCCGCGTTTTGGCGGAACACTGCCAGTGCATCCTCCGAGATGTCAGAGGCCTCCACCCGGGCCTCTGGCTCGGTGTGCTTTATGGCAATGGCGATGCAGCCCGAGCCGGTGCACAGATCCAGCACCCGGCTCCCCGGCTTGATGAAGCCAAGAGCTGTCTCCACTAAAATCTCAGTGTCGGCCCGGGGCACCAGGACCCTTTTATCCACATAGAAGTCCAGGGCATAGAACTCCTGGTGATGTGTTATATATGCCACCGGGGAGCCGGCTCTCCTCTCCGACACCCCTTGCATGAAGGCTTCGTAGGTACTCTGGGGCAGCGGGTCGGAGAGGCTGGCCAGCAGCTTGGCCCGGGTGGAGCCCAGAACCGAGGCCAGTATCACGCATGCATCCAGGTAGGGGGTCTCCGGCCACCGGGGAGCTATCTGTGATGTTCCAATATTAATTGCCTCTCTTATTGTCATAGGCCTGCAGTATCCTGTGCTTACAGGGCGCTTTCCTTGAGGAGCTGCTCCCGGAATTCGATCTTAAGGGCATCCAGAAGCTCGTCCAGCTCGCCGTTTATAATCAGGTCCAGCTTGTACAGAGTAAGGTTGATCCGGTGGTCGGTGAGCCGGTTCTGGGGGAAGTTATAGGTGCGTATGCGCTCGCTCCGGTCGCCGGAGCCTACCTGGTTCTTCCTTGCCTCGGACCTCTCCTTCTGCTTCTTGGCCTCCTCCATCTCGTAGAGCCGGGACCGGAGGACACGCAGGGCCTTGGCCCTGTTCTTTATCTGGGATTTCTCGTCCTGGCATATTACAACCAGCCCTGTGGGGATATGGGTCATCCGCACGGCGGAATCGGTGGTGTTTACACACTGTCCTCCCGGTCCCGAGGAGCGGTACACATCTATCTTAAGGTCTTCAGGGTTTATCTGGATATCGGTCTCCTCAGCCTCTGGCAGCACCGCCACAGTCACGGCCGATGTATGGATACGGCCGCCAGACTCGGTCTCTGGTATGCGCTGCACTCGGTGGACACCGCTCTCAAACTTCATATTCTCGTAGACATTCTTGCCGGAGACGGAGAAGACAATCTCCTTGAAGCCGCCAAGGCCGCTTTCGTGGGAGGACATGATCTCTATCTTCCATTTCTTGAGTTCGGCATATTTGGAGTACATGCGGAAAAGGTCTGCGGCGAAGAGGGCGGCCTCGTCACCGCCGGTGCCTGCCCTTATCTCCATGATTATGTTCTTTAGATCGAGAGGATCCTTGGGAATAAGCAGGGTACGGAGCTCCTTTATCTGATTCTCCTTCTGCTCCTCCAGCTCCTTGATCTCCTCTTTTGCCATCTCCTTGAGCTCGGGGTCGCTTTCGCTTCCCGCCATCTCCCTGGCCTCTTCCAGCTGAGAAACTGTCTTCTTGTAAAGATTGTAGCTGTCCACAATCTCTTTTGTGGAGGCATGCTCCTTCATCAGCTCGCTGTATTTCTTCATGTCCTGCATCACTGCGCTGTCGGAAAGCTGGGCCTCGAGTTCCTTGAAACGTTTCTCTATGCTGTCAAGTTTGTCAAACATATAATAATATTATCAATAAATATAGCTTCTTGCAATATTGCCCCTCTATTGGTATCTTTTAAGTATGGAAACATCAGAAAAACTCAAAAGAAGTGCAGAAATTGCAGTAAAGGATATACTCAAGGCAAAGAAGGGGGAGAAGGCCCTCATCATCACCAATTCGGAGCCGGATGTGATGAACATTTCCCAGGCTCTCTACAACGCATTGGCCGCAGCCGGAGCAATCCCGGTGATTGTGGTGCAGCCGGTGAAGACCCAGTTTGACTACTCCGAGCCCGCAGTGGTGGCAGCTATCAAGACAGAACCTGAGATCATCCTCTCCATAAGCAGGAACAAGCTGGGAAAGGACAAGGAGGCTATGGAGCATCCATATATCCTAGACGGCAAGGAGGTGAACAGCACCTACCACTACCTGATGGAGACTAAAAAGAGCCGCTCCTTCTGGTCCCCAAGCATTACCGAAGATATGTTCATCCGCACCGTTCCCATCGACTACACCGAGCTCAAGGCCAACTGCCGGCGCCTTAAGGCCCTTTTGGACAAGGCGGTGCGGATGCAGATCACAGCCCCCGGCGGCACCGACTTGAGTGTGGTCCTGGCAGGGCGCAGCACCTTCCAGGACGACGGCGATTTCTCGGCTCCCGGTGCCGGTGGTAACGTGCCTGCCGGCGAAGTGTTCATCTCTCCCCAGCTGGGAACCTCCTGCGGCACCATTGCATTCGACGGCAGCATCTCGGTGAAGTCCGGGGATATAGTTATAAATCATCCTATAAAGGCCACTGTGGAGAAAGGCTTTGTCACTTCCCTCAACACGGCAGAGTCAGAAGAGGCCCGAATCCTGGCAGAAACTATAGAGGAAGGGGCAAAAGCTCCCAACCCTGAGTATGCAAAGAATGCCCGGAATCTGGGGGAGATCGGCATCGGCTTAAACCCGGCGGCAGAAATCACTGGCAACATGCTGGAGGACGAGAAGGCCTTCCACACCTGCCACATCGCAATCGGTCACAACTACGATGAGGATGCTCCTGCCATCATCCATCTGGACGGGCTTGTGAGAAATCCTACGATAGAACTCTTCTTCGAGGATGGAAGCTCGAAAGTTATCTTGAGAAAAGGTATTCTGGAAGCCTGATTATTTCTTGAACCGCACCTTGAGAACCTGACGGTCCGATGCCTCTTCGATGATGAATTTATATTTGTTCAGCATCACTTCCTCGCCAGAGGCAGGAATCCGTTCCAGCTTTTTCACGATCAGACCACCTATGGTTTTGACTCCTGCATCCCAGGGCAGGGCAATTCCCAATTTATCTGTGACAGAGGTTATTGGGGCCTCGCCATAGATCAGATATTCCTTGTCTGAAATCTTATCAATACGTTCTTCTTCGGAGAATGTGGCGTTATCAATATCACCCAGGACGCTGTTCACAATGTCATCCAGCGTGACAATACCATCAAGTCCGCCATACTCATCAAGCACAATGGCAAAATGGATGTTCTCCTTCTTCATCTGGCGGAACACATCGCTTATCTTCCGGCTCTCCTGGACAAACAGAGGCATATCCTTTATCTCCTTGATCTTCCTGTCCAGATGTCCTTTGCGGATTTCGCTGACAATCTTTGAAGATCGGACAAAACCGGTGATATTCTCTTTGTTCTGGGAATATATCGGATAGCGGGAGAACTCGTGCTTGTCCACCTCGGAAATCACATCCTGCATAGATGCGTTCTGGTCCATGCTGGCCACGTCGGTACGGTGGGTCATTATATTCTTGACAGGGGTCTGTCCCATATTGAAGACACCGCGGGTCATGCGGCGCTCGTAGTCTTTCACCAGTCCCTGGTTGGCTGCAGTGCTGATAAGGCTGTAGATCATCTCGGTGGACATCTGCTTTTTCTCTTTGTTTCCCACCAGCCGGGTGATGAGTGAGCTGCACCAGTTTATTATGATGATGACTGGATAAAGAATAAAGGAGAGCACCCTGATGATCGGAGCGATAAAGAGGGCTATAGGCTCATTCCATGCAATGGCAATGTTCTTAGGAGTGACCTCGCCGAATATCAGTACCACAAGGGTAAGGATACCTGTCATCATTCCCAGGAAATCATCGTCCCAAATCTGTATAGTGATGTTTGTGACAAAGGCGGAGAGGCCGATGTTCACCAGGTTGTTGCATATAAGGACTGTAGCTATGAAAATATTGGATTTTTCGTAAAGCTGCTTGAGTATTCTCCCCCTTTTCCCTTTGGACTCCGCCAGGGATTCCACCTGATATGCAGAGAGGGATGTGAAGGCTGTCTCGCTTCCCGAGAAGAATGCAGACAAAAAAAGCAAAACTACAATTATTAAGATAGCTATCATGTTGAAAATAATTTATCAGAGATATAAACTGTATGCAAGGAGAAAATAATGACAGAGAAGAAAGTTCCTTTCACAACCGAACAGATCAAGGCAATCATCAAGAAATACCCAACCCCGTTCCATATCTACGACGAGAAGGCGATCAGGGAAAATGCCCGCCGTTTCTACAAGGCTTTCTCATGGGTGCCGGGAGGCTTCAAGGATTACTTTGCGGTAAAAGCTCTGCCTAATCCATATATCATGAAAATTCTGAAGGAAGAGGGCTTGGGAGCTGACTGCTCTTCTCTGCCTGAGCTTATCCTTTCCGAGAAAGTGGGACTAAAGGGAGAGGATATCATGTTCACCTCCAACGACACTCCTGCCGCAGAATATAAGAAAGCATACGAGTTAGGTGCTGTCATCAACCTGGATGATATCTCCCACATACCTTTCCTGGAGAAAAGCGCCGGAATTCCTGAGCTTATCTGCTTCCGGTACAACCCGGGCCCGCTGAAGGAAGGAAACGCTATAATCGGCAAGCCGGAGGAGGCCAAGTACGGCCTGACACGGCAGCAGCTTTTCGACGGTTACCGCATTATGAAGGAGAAGGGGGCAAAGCGGTTCGGACTCCATACCATGGTGGCCTCCAACGAGCTGAATCCCGACTACTTCGTGGAGACTGCAAAGCTTCTCTTCGACTTGGTGGTGGAGATTTCCAAAGAGGTGGGCATCACCTTTGAGTTTGTGAACTTAGGCGGCGGAATCGGTATTCCGTACAAGCCAGAGCAGACTGCCGTGGATCTGGAATATGTGGGCGAGCACATCCATCAGGCATATAAGGATACAATCGAGAAGGCAGGGCTTCCGCCCCTTAAGGTGGTTATGGAGTGCGGCCGCATGATCACTGGTCCTTACGGCTACTTGGTGACAACTGCTATTCATACAAAGGACACCTACAAGCACTACATCGGGCTTGACGCCTGCATGGCTAACCTGATGCGGCCGGCACTGTATGGGGCATATCATCATATCACCGACATGGACAATCTGGAGGGCAAGCGTACTTTCACCTATGACGTGACCGGTTCCCTGTGCGAGAACAATGACAAGTTCGCAATCGACAGACAGCTGCCGGAGATCAAGGTGGGGGATATCATCGTTATCCACGACAGCGGTGCCCACGGCTATGCGATGGGGTTCAACTACAACGGCAAGCTGCGGTCTGCAGAGCTGCTTCTTAAGCCGGATGGAAGTGTGGAGCAGATCCGCCGGGCCGAGACTGTGGATGACTACTTTGCAACCTTGGATTTCAGCAGGCTTTGATTCTGTATTAATAAAAGATATTTTGATCAATAAGATCATTATATAAAGGAGTTAAAAAAAATGATGGAGAAAATGAAAAAGTTCAGCTGCTTTTTCCTGGCACTTTGCATGGTGTTCCTCTTGGCAGCTTGTGATTCAGGTGGCGGCGGCAGTGATGATGACAACGTTCCAGTTGATCCATTTCCAGCCATAGCTGTTGACCCGTTCCTGCCGGATGAATTTGCCGGCTTGACTATAGCTGCACTCTATAAGTCGGATCTGGATATAGAGGAAGAGGAAGTTTCTGGTGTCACATATGTCACAAAGGAATTGAACTCTGTCTATATGTTTGACGATTCAACCTTTGTTTCCACATCAACAAAAATTTATGTCAACAAGAGTACAGGAGCAGTCAACGAAGCACTGACCGAAAAGGAAAAAGAAACAAAAGGTACATTCACAAAGACAGGATCCTATTCCGATGGTACTTTGAATATATCAAGAACTCATGAGTGGGAAGATGACCCTGCTCCTGGACATTGGGAATCAGATCCGGAGGCAAAAAGCTTTACTGTGAAGGGTGGAGTCTTTACAATATCCGAATCTGGAATAACTATTAAATATACTTTATCCAGCTAGGAATTGCTTAATGCTTTAAAAGGCAAGGTTCACCCCTTGCCTTTTTTATTGCTCTTGCCCGGGGTACTATATTTTTGTATATTTTTAGTATAGGAGCAAAAACATGGCTACACATCAGTTTCAGACAGAAGTGTCACAGCTTCTTCATTTAATTATTCATTCCCTGTACTCAAACAAGGAGATCTTCCTGAGGGAGCTTATCTCCAACGCATCCGATGCACTGGACAAGCTTAAGTATCTTTCCCTCACCGATGACAAGTATAAAAACCTGGACCAGGAGTTCCGCATCGACGTTAAGTTTGATGAGGATGCCCATACACTGACCATTGCCGACACCGGTATCGGTATGAACAACAAGGATCTGGCTCAGAACCTGGGAACCATCGCAAAATCTGGTACAAAGAACTTTTTGGCCGGCCTCTCCGGCGATGCAAAGAAGGATTCAAACCTTATCGGCCAGTTCGGTGTAGGTTTCTATTCTGCCTTCATGGTTGCAGACAAAATCGAGGTGCTCTCTAAAAAGCCTGGAGAACAGAAGGCTTGGATCTGGTCCAGCGACGGCAAGGGGGAGTTCGATATTTCCGAGGGAAAGAAGGAAAAGTATGGTACTGAGGTCAAGCTTTACCTGAACGACGAGGGGAAGGAGTATGCCAGCCGCTGGCAGATTGAGCTCCTGATCAAGAAGTATTCAGACCACATCTCATTCCCGATCTACCTGGAATATGACTCTGTCAAATTTGAAGGAGAAGGCGATAACAGAAAGGAAGTGAAGGAGCACAAGATTGACAAGATCAACTCCGGCTCTGCCCTTTGGAAACGGCCTAAATCCGAGCTTACCGACAAGGACTACAACGAGTTCTACAAGACTATATCCCACGATACAGAGGATCCTCTCTACTACATTCATACAAAGGCAGAGGGAACCCTTGAGTACACCACACTGTTCTACATTCCTCAGCATGCTCCATTCGACATGCTCCATGCCGACTACAAGCCGGGCGTGAAGCTGTATGTCTCACGGGTGTTCATCACAGATGACGACAAGGATCTGATGCCGGATTACCTCAGGTTCCTCCGGGGTATCATCGATTCCGAGGATCTGCCGCTTAACGTGAGCCGTGAGATCCTGCAGCAGAACAAGATAATGTCCTCCATCCGGAGTGCATCTGTAAAGAAGGTGCTTTCCGAACTGAAGGCGCTGTCCGAGAGCAACAAGGAGAAGTACACACAGTTCATCGAGCAGTACAACAAGCTGCTTAAGGAAGGACTCTATTCCGACTGGGCAAACAGGGAGACACTGACCGACCTTATCAGGTTCAAGTCCACCGCTGTTGATGGCTACACCAGCTTCAAGGAATATACCGAGCGGATGAAGCCGGATCAGAAGGCTATATACTTCATCACCGGAGGCAAGGAGTCTGCACTCAAGAGCTCACCGCTTATCGAAGCATATAAGGCAAAAGGCTTCGAGGTCCTGATCATGGACGACAACATCGACGAGATCGTAATCCCTAGCCTGGGCAAATACAAGGACTTTGAGCTTAAGTCTGTTAACCGCAAGGGTGCTGCAGATGAGCTTAAGGATAAGGAAGATGAGAAGAAGGCCGAGGAGATCAAGCCTCTTCTTGAGAAGATCAAGGGAGTGCTGGGCGACAAGGTCAAGAGCGTAATTGCCTCAAGCCGCTTAAGTGATTCTCCATCCTGCATTGTGGCTGACGAGAACGACCCGACAATGCAGATGCAGGCTCTTCTTAAGTCTATAGGACAGGGTGACACTGAGTATGCACCGGTGCTTGAGATCAACCCGAAGCATCCGATTGTGCAGAAGCTTGCAACAATTGAGGATAAGGAAGTGATCGAGGATATCAGCTTTGTTCTTCTGGAGCAGGCGCGGCTTGCCGAGGGTGCACCTCTGGCAGACACTGCAGGCTTTATCAAGAGGCTCAACAGGCTTACCGAGAAAGCTCTTTAATTACTGTGGATCAGTAGCTGAAACCGGCCCCCGCCGATGTGCGGAAGAGGCCGGTTTTTACATTATAGGAAGCGAAAATATCCACAGCAGGGAATGCAATCTTCTTTAAATAGAACTTAAAACCGGCCACCGGGCCATGTCCCCAGGCCTCGTCGGAAAGGAGGGTGTCGGCCCATATCACCTGATACTGGGCATAGAGGGACGGCACGCCAAGCCGGGTCTGGACAATGCCCCACTCAAAGCCGGCTCCGGCGCCAGCCATGGTAGAGGCACGGCAGGCGTTGTTCAAGATGCACACCTGGACTGCACTCTGGTTCGGGGCGAACACTACCGGCACATCCGGGGAGTGGTAGAGGCCTGCCTGGGCAATGAGCCGGAGCCGCTGCACCAGGTGCTGCTCCCACCCTGCCTTTGCCGCAAGGGTGCAGTAGTTGTCGTGCCAATGGGAATAATTATAGGTGGCGCTGGTGGTGAGATATATGGTGTTAAGGAAGGTGCCGTCCCAGCTGGCAGTGCTGGCAGTGAGGCTGACAGTCAGCGGTATCACCAGCTCCGAGGCCGGAGCGCTGTCCTCCACGTCGCACAGATTCACGCCGGAGCTGAAAGAGCCTTTGAGCCAGGGGGTAAGCCGCTTGTTGATGCCGGCACTGGCTCCGAACACCTGGCTGTCGTAGGTTAGGAGCAGGTCTCCATCGTCTTCCCGAACCCTGTTTCGCGACTTGCCCCCGTTGGCCGAAACGCTCCAGCCGAAAGGAGCGTGCTCCTTCTGTATATGGCTGTAGCCTGCCAGCACCCGCCAGCCGCTGGAGGAAATAAAACCGCCTGCCGCAGCCTGGTCCATTATGCCGAAGGCATTGTTGTCCAGCACCACCAGGCCGCCGCCCCAGCTGTCAGAGGAGAGGTAGGCAAAAGGAATGGGCAGAAGGGAGAATTTCTCGTCCACAGTAATATGCAGTGTAGATCCAGATACCGAGGCATCGGCAAGGCTGAACAACTGGGTCTTCTCCAGCTCCGCCTCCAGCTTCTTCTTGTCAAAGGTGGAGGCATCCATCCCTTTGAACTTCTCAAGCTTTTCCAGAAGCACTTCAGGCTTTGTCCGCCTGAGTCCCTGGATCTGTATGTCAGTTATAGGCTCGCCCATGGCAGGGAATGCCAAGAGCAGGAGTAGGAGAAGAAGTGGGGTAAAGAGCCTGTGTCTCAGCTTTTCCAATGCCATACTGTTTTTCCTATACTTCCCGGGAAAGGTGAAGCTTTGTTAAAGTCGGGGTTCCACTCGTCGGTCACCTCTTCCTCCTGGATAAAGCCGTCTTCAATGCCCAGCTCATCCAGGTAAGAGTATACCATATCCATCTCTGTCTTGTCCAAAGTTCTCTCCGGGAACCCCTCCCCCTCGGCAGCCTTTGGTGAATACTGGAACATTACAGAAATCAGGGCCTTCCCCTTCAGGTTTTCGTTGAACCACTTCAAAAAACGCTCTGTCATCTCCACATAGCCGGGGATGACCAGGTGCCGCACTATGGTTCCGCTTATAATCTTTCCATCTTTAAATGCAATTTTCTTTGATTCAGCCATCCTGGTCACCGCCGCCTTGGCTGCCTCGGGATAATGTATAGCATTGAAGAAGGTGGATGCAAAGGTATGGTTCAGTGTTTTTATATCGGGTAAATAGACATCAATAAAGGAATTGAGTGTATCAACAGCCTCTAAACTTTCGAACCCGGAGGAATTCCACAGAATAGGGATGTTCAGTCCTTTGGTCTTTGCCAGCTCTATTCCTTGGGCAATGGAAGGGATGAACATGGTTCCTGTGACCAGGTTGATGTTCTCGGCTCCCGCTTCCTGCAGCTTAAGGCAGATATCTGAAAACTCTTCTATGGAAACTTCCCTTCCGATTCCACCCCGGCTTATCTGGTGGTTCTGGCAGAACCGGCACTGCAGTGTGCAGCCTGTGAAAAAGATGGTACCGCTTCCACCCTTTCCTGTGATAGGGGGTTCTTCTCCATGGTGCAGCGTGGCACAGGCTATCCGCATGGCGCTGGATTCCTTGCAGAACCCCAGCTTCCCGGCAGTCCGGTCAACGCCGCAGGCCCGTGGACAAAGTGTACATCTTTTATAATCCATATTTTTATTGTAATTGACAAAAAAGAAAAGTCAATGTAGTTTTAAAAAACCTATGCCGGTGTGGCGAAATTGGTAGACGCAGCAGACTCAAAATCTGCCGGTAGCAATACTGTATCGGTCCGAGTCCGATCACCGGTAAAACCCTTACATCGAGAAACCTTCTCCCAGATATGTCTTCCGGGCCAGTTCGTTGGCAAGGATCTCTGCCCTGCTTCCTGCCACCATGATCTGTCCATGGCTTATTATATAGGCTCTGTCTGTTATATCCAGGGTGTCCCGCACATTGTGGTCTGTGATGAGCACACCTATGTTCTTGGAGGCAAAGCTTTTGATTATTCCTTTGATTTCTGCCACTGCGATAGGGTCGATGCCGGAGAAAGGCTCGTCCAGAAGCAGGAATTTGGGCTTCATGGAAAGGGCCCGGGCAATCTCGGTACGGCGCCGCTCTCCACCGGAGAGGGTGAAGGCTTTCTGCTTGCGGATATGTCCTATGCCGAACTCCTCGATAAGGCTCTCCAGAAGCTGCTTTTTCTCCTTTCGGTTCAAGTCGCTCCGTGTCTCGATGATGGCAGCTATATTCTCCTCTACAGTGAGCTTGCGGAATATAGAGGCTTCCTGAGGAAGGTATGAGATACCCATCTGGGCCCTTTTGTACATAGGAAGCTTGGAGAGCTCTTTGTCACCAAGCATTATCTTTCCATCGGTAGGCTTTATGAAACCGGCTATCATATAGAAGGCAGTGGTCTTTCCTGCTCCGTTCTGGCCCAGGAAACCTACAATCTCTCCCTTTTTCATGGAGAAATCGATGCCTGCCACCGCAGTCTTCCTGCCGAACATCTTCTTGAGACCGAAAACTGCCAGCTGCTCTTCCTTCAGGCTCTTTTCCTTCTGCTCTTTTTTCATTCCTTCTTTTCCTCTTCGGTGGTCTCTTCCTCAGGATTTTCTCCCTCAGGCTTTTCCTCTTCGCCCTTATCTTCTTTCTCGGTGAAGATGGAGCCGGTGACCTTTCCTTCCAGGGTTATCTCGTCCTTGTCCAGATTCACGATAATCCTGAGAGCCCTGTATTCATCGTTCTTCCAGAACACCACGGGCATACCGGTGAGCTCAAGTATTTCATCATTCCGGTTGTAGCGGGCAAACTCGCTCCGGCACACCATATCGTCCTTGAGTATGCGCACCCCTATCTGGATAAGGCAGGTCTCGTCGCTCCCCATATATTCCAGGAAGTTGCCTTTGACAATGACCTCGTTCTTCATGTCCTCCATGACAGCGGCCCCTTCCACCCGGATTATGTCATCCCGCCGGTTGAAGAAAAGGCGCTCGGCCTTGAGGGAGATTCCTTTCTCGTTGTCTATTACCTCAACTGTGCCTGTGCACTCG
>JAEEGJ010011699.1_pt1 | contig 22129 bp, 22 predicted proteins | sample 8958761 | NCBI WGS metagenome assembly JAEEGJ01 (sample SAMN16246546, study PRJNA631951) | gut metagenome | biome: gut microbiome; feature: rumen; material: RS-attached | host: Bos | place: Iran: Karaj | collected 2018-10 | reverse complement strand
TAACGCCACAGGCCCTTCAGGTCGAGGTCCTGCAGTCGCTTCTTCGGTTTGATGACCAGGGTCCAGTCGTCCGTCATCGCTTATTTGGCGTAGCCGTATTTTTGGTAACCGTACTTGTGATAGCCGTATTTATGATAGCCATAATGACCCGAAGCCAAGTCGGTGCCATTGAGAATAATGGTCAGGTTCGTATAGCGCTTCTCGTCGTACCACTGCTGGATTTCAGGCAGCAGGGAGCGCTCCAGCATCTTGGCGCGGATCACGAAGAGGGTCAAGTCGACATACCGGTTGATAATCGCGGCATCGGCCACCATCTCCACAGGCGGACAGTCGATGAACACATAGTCGTACTGTTCGCGAACCGTTTCAATCAACTGCGCAAAACGCTGGGTATAGAGAAGCTCCGAAGGATTGGGCGGCAGCGTGCCACAAGGCAGGACATCCACTTTGCCAAGCGGAACAATCATACTTTGCACATCATCCTTCTTGCCGCTCAAGTAACCCGAGATGCCGTCGGAGGGGCTACCCACATAGCTGGAAAGCGAGCCTTTGCGCAAATCAAGATCGATGGCCAGCACTTTCTTGTCCTTGAGGCCAACCGCCGTTGAAAGGTTGGCCGAGATGAAAGTCTTGCCGCTGCCAGGGGTCAGCGAAGTCAGCATCACGACCTTATGCGCGGCGTCGAAGCCCAGCAGGAACTCCAGGTTGGAGCGCACCACGCGGAAGGCTTCGTTCATGATGTCCCGGTTTTTCTCCGCCACCAATACTTGCGGGGGCTGCGTCGCCTTCGTTTGCTTCTGACAGAACCATTTCTTCTTTCCGCCTGCCAGCGGAATCTCACCGGCAAACGGGACTGTGAGTTGTTTCAGGTCTTCACGACCCTGTACGGAAGTCTTGAACATTTCCCGCAGCGCCAAAATAGCGGCAGGGATGGCCAGACCTAGCAGCAGGGCATACAGATAGATGGTCTTAGCCACCGGTTCTACGGGCTTCCAGCTGCCGTGCGCCGGCTCGATGAGTTGCGTGTTATAGGCGGTAAACGCCTGCGAGAGTTCGTTCTCCTCACGCTTCTGGAGCAGGAACAGATAGAGCTCTTCCTTGACTTTCTGTTGACGTTCCACCGAAAGCAGGTATTTCTCCTGTTGCGGGGCAGTAGCCACACGACTGACGGCCTGCTTGCGCGTGGCTTGCAGGGCACGTTGCTGATTCTGGAGCAGCGCGATCTCTCCGTTCAGCGCTTCGGTGATCGAGGCGCGGAGCGTAGCGAGTTGCTTGTTCAGGTCGGCAACGAGCGGATTGCGGGTAGAAGTGTAGGCCAAGTGGTTGTTGCGCTGCAGGAGCAGCGTGTTGTATTCCGCGATTTTTTGCACGATCACCCCGTTTCCGATGCCCGAATTGAAAGGAATCTGCTGCGAATCATCTTGGTTGCTTACCAAATAGTCGTGCACCATGCGCAACTGGTGAATCTGGTTTTCCAGCACGGCACTCTGCTGCTCCGACTCATTGGCCTGCGACATAGCCATGGCACCGGACGATCCCGGATCGAGGATCAGGTTCGACGATTTGTAGTCGGAGATATCCTGCTCCACGCTGCCTAGTTCCCGTTCGATGACGGCCAGTCGCTCGCGGATGAATTCGTTGGTGCTGACGATCTGTCGGTTGCGCTGCTGCATCCACTTCTCGTTATAGACCGTCACGAGCGTATTGAGCACATCCTCCGCACGCTGGGGCGACACATCGCGGAAACGGATGTCGATAATCGAAGAGTTGTTGCCGCGTAATTGGGGGGAAATGCGATTACGTACATTATTAGTCTGCGCATCAAAACCCGTGCGTTTGACGTTCAGTTTGCACTGGGCTCCCTCCTTATAGTAAGGCGAACCCACGATTGCCAGACGTCCGATCGGGGTCTCAATCGTATCGCCGAGCCGAGCGTTAAACTTGTCGGTGATATCTTCTCTACCCCGCCGCAGGTCAGCGACCGTTACTGTGCTGTCTGCTTGCAACGCAACTGTCAGCGAAGCGTTGTCCTGGTCGTTGAGATCGAGGAACCGCACTTGCAGAGGCAGGCCGATGCCATATATCACCGGATCATAGAACTTACCATCCCGGGAATAATCCACGTCGAGTTGCAACCGTCTTACAACCTCATCGACCACCACGCCCGAATTGAGCATCAACAGTTCGTTGGTCAAGTTGGTGGACGTCTGCGAAAGGCCCAGTTCCTTGAACATGGCTTCCGTACCGGCCGATTCCTTGTTGTCTTTCACCATGATCGAGGCGGTGCGCAAATATACGGGGCGCTTATGCACGGTCAAATAAAAACCGATGGCAAAGGCCAGAGCCAGCGAAATGGCAAACCAATACCAGTTGCGCAGCACCAAAGCCAGGATGTCTTTGATTATGACGGCCGCGTTGCCGCTTTTCCGGGCGGAAGGTGCCGTCGTACGAATGATTTCTCTGTCCATAACTTATCTTACTTTCCGGGGGCGGGCCAGAAATGGGCCACCAGCGTCACTAAAGAGACCAGCAGCGAAGGGATTGACACCCAGAACCCGAAAGAGTGGAAATAGGTGGCGTTCACGTCCGACTGATACTGGCGCTTCTTGTTGGGCTCCACGTAGATCAGGTCGTTCTGCTGGATATAATAAACGGGGGAATTGTACACGCTTTCAGTCTTGGTCAAGTCGATGGAGTACGCGTGCTGGGTGCCGTTCTCCGTACGAAGCACCAGCACATTCTCACGCTTGCCGTCGATGGTCAAGTCACCGGCCAGCGACAGGGCCTCGAGAATGGTGATCTGGTCGGTCGGAATCTCGATGCGACCGCGGCGGCCCGTCTCTCCGAGTACTGAGAACGAAAGCCCGGCATACTCCACGATCACCGTAGGGTCGAGCAGCATCTTCGATTCCAACAGTTTGTATTTGACCAGGTCGGCCACTTCCAACCGGTTGAGTCCGGCCACGTGGACAGGACCCAGCGTCGGCATCTCGATGTCCCCTTTCGGATCGACGGTATAATACCGGTATCCGCGGTCATTGCCAGCGCCGTAATTGTTGTTGACGGTCGTCAGGTTAAAGAGGTCGGCCAACTCGCGGTCCCGGCTGAAGACATTGATCTGCAAGCGGTCTCCCGGCTTCAGGGTAAGTTGCTGGGGTTCCTGCACTTGCATAGGCACATCTCGCTGAAGGTCTTGCAGATAGCTCACCTGCGCCGTTTCTGCGCAGGCAGCAAGCAAGAACATCGCCAGAACGCACAAGCCCAAGGCGGACATTCGGCCAAGATTATTCATACTGCAATCTTTTGAAAATCAATAAAAAAGCTACGCTGACAGTCTTGCAGGGCAAAACCGCGGCTTCGCAAGGGAAAAGCGGCTATGGAAAAAACCGCTCATATTCTTGCAAAAGTATCAAAAAAGTTGGATTTTTTCAAGCCAGGCGCGGGGAATCTGCGCCCTGGCCCACAGGAAACCCGATAAGCCGACCACCACGTAATACTTGCCGAGCAGCTCCAGGACGTGGCCTTCCACGCCCTTCAGGGGGCCTTCCGTGACGCGGACCGGCTCGTCCAGTTCCACCGGCTGGTCGATCAGGCCGCCTTCGTCGATGGCATAGTCGAAGACCCGGCGGAAGTCGTCCATTTCTTTGTCGGGGACCACCATCATCTTGTGCGTGGCGCAGTCGATCAGGTATTGCATCGGGAGGCGATAGTCGGCCACGAAAGAGCAGGCGAGGTCTTTGGGGGCCCGGAGGAAAACCAGATTGGGGGCCAGGGGCTTTTCGGTCGTGCGGCTTCCGCTCTTCCCCGGTCGGGAGACGCGGGTTTGCATGGTCGGGACAAAGTTCTCGATGCCGCGGACGGTCAGCCAGTCCCGGATCTTGATCTCCTGCCGGAAGTATCGGGTACGGGCAACGAACCAGTGCTGTATGTCATCCTTCTCTGCCATTCCTTGTAACTTGTGTCCTTGACCGAAGTCAAAAATAGCGCAATTTTGCTAAATTTGCAAACGACACATCTTATCCGGATATGATGAAACGAATCCTTCCCCTGCTTATCCTGCTGCTGGCCACGGCCCCGGCATTCGCCCAGAAAGCCTCCGAACTCAAGTACACCGACGCCCGCGAGCTGATGCTCATCAACCAGGGCTACGACAACACGGAGCTCTACTACTCCCGCTTGCCGGAAGATATGAAGCCGTACACCCGCAAGGGCGTGTGGGACCTGGGCCTCAACTCGGCCGGCCTGGCCATCCGCTTCTCCACCAACAGCAAGGCTATCGGCATCCGCTGGACCCTGCTCAACTACTTCATCATGCATCATATGGCCGGCACGGGCATCCGCGGCATCGACCTCTACAGGCTCGATGAAAATGATCATTGGCACTTCATCGGCACGGCCATCCCCAACGGCAAGGACACCACCAAGACACAGCTGGTCGTCAGCGATATGGATGGCCTTGACCACGACTACATGGCCTACCTGCCGCTCTACGACGGCGTGACGAAAGTCGAAATCGGGGTTACGAAAGACGCCCAGATCGGCCAGCCGCACCGCGACGTGCTGATCAAGGGCAAGGAGAAACCCATCGTGTTCTACGGCACCAGCATCACCCAGGGCGGCTGCGCCTCCCGGCCGGGCATGGTCTATACTTCCATCATCAGCCGCGAACTCCAGAAAGAGTGCATCAACCTGGGATTCAGCGGCAACGCCCGGATGGACAAGGTGCTGGCCCAGATGATCGCCCGCATCGACGCCGACCAATACGTGATCGACTGCCTGGAGAACTGCACGATCAAAGTGATGCGCGACAGCGCCTGGTACTTCCTGACCTATCTGGGCGATAAGCACCCCGATACGCCGATCTATATGGTGGAACACATCTGGTTCTCCCAGGCCTCTGTCAGCAAGGGCGTGCACGACCAGATCGCGGAAAAGAACAAATACTGGCACGAACTGTACGAGAAACTCCGGCAAGAGGGGTACAACAATTTCCGCTACATCCCGGCCGACAACCTCACGGGGCCCGACGGTGAAGGCGCCGTCGACGGCACCCACCAGACCGACCTGGGCTTCCTCCGGATGTCGGAGGAGTTCCTGCGGCACCTGAAAAAATAGCTAATCGGCCACAATCGACATCTCGCAATGCTTGCAATCGAACTGCAGGCGCAGGTGATTGCCTTGGTTGACGAGATAGAGCGGCTCAGACCCCCGGTCAAGCCGGGGGTGACGATTGTCCGTCATGCCCGGCTTGGCCGGGCATCTTTTTGTGCAGAGCCCCAGCTCCCAGCGGATGCAGTAGCGGCTGCGGAGCAGGACGTTCGGGATGTCGAGGGTTGAGACGTTGTGGGCGGCGGCGCCGGGTTGGGGCGTGTGCGGCACGGAGTGCCGCGGACGCGACTCGGCCAGCCGCAGCAATTCGTCGGCCAGGTCCCGGCGGAGACCATTGAGGAACGAGGCCGGATAAAACCGGACCGGCTCGGCTTCGACCGAAGCCACCGAGAAGGCATACGGCCCCGTATGTTTCCCGAGCTGCCGACGCAGATTTTCGACCGCCGCCTCCGGCTTCTCAGCCACCGGCGCTTCGTCGCGGAAGCTGACCTCGGCCGTCAAGCCATCCTCCGTCGTCGCAGTGACAGTTGTCATGCCCGGCTCCGACCGGGCATCTCCGCTCCGCCAGTCAATCTTCACGTCGATCACCCGCTTCGGCATATTCTTCTCCAGTTCCCGCTCGAAACGGATGTCGAAGTTGCGATAGATGCGCATCCCGGGCTCCAGCCCGGCTGTGTCGCGCAATTGGATCCGCTCGCCGGAAGCCACTTCCACGCGGCGGCCGGTCACCTCGCCGTTCCGGCCCACAAAGGACAGGCCGTCGCCGTTGGTGAGCGGTTTCCCGCCGACAATCACGATCTCGTTGCCGCGCACCGCCTTGATCTGGCCGATGAACTCGCCGAGCGACTTGGCCGCATCTTCGCTGGCCATCTTCTCGCCGCGCCCGTCGAGAAACGCCTCGGTGTAGCCACGCTGGAACGTCCGGTCCGGATCGGGCGTAAATCCGCCCTCCAGCCGGCCGGCCGAGGTCTTGGCGTAGTCATCCATCACCTGCCGGTAATACCGCACTACGTTCTTGACATACGAGGCATTCTTGAGCCGGCCTTCGATCTTGAACGAGCAGATGCCGGCGGCCACCAGGTCGGGGAGGCGCTTGTCGAACCGCAGGTCGCGGGGCGAGAGAAGCGGGCGGTCGCGGACGATGACGCGGCCGGATGCGTCGACCAGGTCGTAGCGGGAGCGGCAGGCCTGGGCGCAGACACCGCGGTTCGCGCTGCGACCCGCGAGCTGCTGGCTCAGGTAGCACTCCCCGCTGTAGCCCACGCACAGCGCGCCGTGGATGAAAAACTCCAGCTCGCAGTCGACAGCCGCGCGGATGGCCCGGATCTCTTCAAGCGACAACTGCCGCTCCAGCACCAGGCGCGAAAAGCCCAGGGCTACCAGTTCCCGCGCCCTTTCGGGCGTCCGGATGGCCGTCTGCGTGGAGGCGTGCAGCTCCACGGGCGGCAGCGGCATCTCGAGCAGGCTCAGATCCTGGACGATGAACACGTCGACGCCGGCTTCATAGAGCTGCTGCATCAGTGCCAGCGCCTGCGGACGCTCCTCGTCCGTAAGCAGCGTGTTGACGGTGGCGTGGACTTTGGCGCCGTAGCGGTGGGCGTAACGGCAAAGGCGGTCGATGTCTTCGACCGCATTGCCGGCCGCCGCGCGGGCGCCGAAGGCGGGCCCGGCGATATAAACGGCATCGGCACCGCAGTCGATCGCTGCGATGCCGATATCCGCATTTCTCGCCGGAGCGAGCAGTTCAAGCCGGGTTATTTGCACTTGTTCTGCTCGATCTGATAGCGGGCGCCTTCGCCCCACTTGGCATCCTGGGCAATCTTCTTGAAGTAGCCGCAGGCTTTGTCGGCTTCACCGGCACCTACGAGGGCCATACCCAGCTGGTAGACGATACCGGGTTCCTTGGTGACGGCGTCCGGGGTCATCGAGAGATAGGCTTCGAAACCGTCGGCGGCCACTTTGTTCTGCTTGAGCGCGAGGGCGCTGACGCCGATGATCTTCTGGGCGTTGGCGTTGTCGACATACTGGGTCGACTTCTGGGCGTTTTCGAGGGCACCCTTCATATCCTTGGCTTTCTGGCAAGCCACGGCCTTCTTGACATAGGCGTTGGAGAGCTGCTTCGCGGCGGTTGCTTCTTCACCGTTCTCGGAAGCCAGTTCGAAAGCCTTGATGGCTTCGTCGGCCTTGTTGAGACGGGTCAGGGCCTGACCTTTGGCGAGGAAAGCCTTGCCGTTGGTCGGATCGGCGTCGATGACCTTCTGGAAAGCGTTCACGGCGCTCTCGAAATCACCGGCTTTCAGGAAACCGTTGCCTTCCACCATCATAATCTGAGGGATGAGTTCTTTGGCTTCCTCAACCACCTCGGCGTCGCCGAAGGCTTCACCTTTTTCAATGGCTTTCTTGAATTGGTCGACAGCGGCGTTATAGTCCTTGGCGGTTACCATTTCCTTACCGACGGCCATATAGAGCTTGGGAATGATGCCTTTGCACTGGGTGGCGATTTCAGCCCCTTCCTCTCCGAGCTGGCCGGCCATGTCGAGCGCCTGCTCGAACATCGTGATGGCTTCAGCCTTGTTGTTCTCGATTGCAGCGGCGGCGTTGTTATAGAGCTCGGTTGCTTTTTCGAGATCCTGCGCAGCTGCGATGCCCATCGTACAGAGGGCGACCATGATCGTTAAGAGAATCTTTTTCATCGTTTATTCGTTTTTGTTTTTGTTTCAATGGGTGTGTCTATGCATAAAGGCTGCCAAAATTATCAACTATTACTTAATTTTGCAAAACTTTTTGCGATGAACATCCCTTCCATCATCCAGATCGGGGACATTCTGGTCTCTTCGGAAGTGCTCACGGAGTACTTCTGCTGCGACTATGAAACCTGTCGCGGCGCCTGTTGCCTGATCGGCGACAGCGGCGCCCCGCTGCTCGAAAGCGAGACCGCGCTGCTCGAAAAGCACTATCCCCAGTACGAAGCCTGGATGAGCGTGGAAGGCCGGGAGAAGATCGCCGAAACGGGCTTCTTCACGGTCGATGTCGACGGCGACCTGGTGACGCCCCTGCTTCGCGGCAGCGAAGAATGCGCCTACACGCGTTTCGAAGGCGAAAGTTGTTTCTGCGCCATCGAGCGCGCCCACTGCGCCGGGCGCTGCCCCTGGGTCAAGCCCATCTCCTGCCGTCTCTACCCCATCCGCGCCAGCATCCTCCGCAACGGCCTGACCGCCCTCAACCTCCACCGCTGGGAAATCTGCCGCTGCGCCTTCGAAAAGGGCCGCAAAGAAGGGGTCCCCGTCTACAAATTCTTGCGGGAACCCCTCATCGATGCCTATGGCGCCTCCTTCTACGACGAACTCTGCGAAGTCGCCGCTGCCCTCGGCCAACCTCACTGATCCTGACTGCCGGTTTCGGCTTCGGCTTCAGCCTCGGCGGCCGCTTCGGCGTCGGTTGCGGCGCGGTCGAGGATCATTTGGGCGGATTCGAGGTCGTAGGCGTTGACCTGGAGCTGGATGCCGTGACGGCCCATCTGGACGCCGGGGTAGGAACTGTTGAGGTTCATGACGACGGCTTCGATGCCTTCGCTTTCGAGCAGCCCTTTGGCAATCTGGGCTTCGTATTCGTTGTAGTACTCAGCTACGGTTTTGAGCGTTCCCATAACGGTTTCCTCCTATTGTTAAACGATTAGCCTTCGTTCTCGCTATTTTCGTGCCGGATGCGATAGTTGATGGCGCTCAGGATGCGGAGCAGGTCTTTGCGGTAGCCTTCCACCTTGACGGGGTTGTCGGCGGTCTCGAAGGTGACGCGGTCTTCGTACATCCGGGTAAGGCGGGCATAGGCGCTTTTCTTGATATAGGTGACCTTGCCGGGCTCCTGCGTTTCGACGACATAGTCGAAACCCTTCATCACTTCGTCGACCATCGTGGCATATTTTGTGAAGTCTCCGTCGAGGTACAGCTCTTTCTTATAGAAGCTCAGCTTCGGATAAAGGGCGGCCACCACCACGAAAAACAGGGCGATCTTCGGGAGCGACCCTTCCTTGAAGAGGTCGACGAACGAGAGGCCCGCCATTTTCTGGGCGGAGAACAGATAGACGATGCCGACGATCAGGAAGAAGATGACGGCGAAATACACCAGGTATTTCAGGGAGCGGATCAGGTATCGCATGGCTACGGATTGTTAATCTTTACAAAATTAACTATTTTTGCAGAACAAACCTTAAAAAAGTATAGCGATGGAAGAACTTGATGAAGAGATGATCCAGTTTGAAAAGGATCACCCGAGCAAGAAAAGCGGAGCCAGCGGCAATGGCGGTTCGATGCGGACCGTGGCCATCGCCCTCGGCGTCGCCGCCGCTGCGTTGCTGGTCGCCCTGCTGTTGATGATGGGCAAGAAGAACGCACTGGTGAAAGACCTGAACATCGACAAGCAGAACCTGACCAACGAACTGGTCGCCCTCCAGGCCGACTACGAATCCCTGACCACGACCAACGCGGCCATCAACGACTCCCTCAACGTGGAGAAGGAAAAGGTTGGCCAGCTGATCGAGCGGCTCCAGAAGACCGAAGCCACCAACCGCGCCAAAATCCGTCAGTACGAGCAGGAACTCGGCACGCTGCGTTCCATCATGAAGGGATACATCCGTCAGATCGACTCGCTCAATACGCTCAACATCTCGCTGCGCAACGAGGCCACCGAGGCCCGTCGCGAAGCCCAGGAGAGCAAGCGCCAGTATGAAGACCTGCGCACCACCACCGACCAGCTCTCGAAGAAGGCCTCGGCCGGCGCCGTGGTCAAGGGCCGTGGCTTCAACCTGGTGGCCATCAACGAGTCGAACAAGGTGACCGACCGCAGCAGCCGCTCCCGCAAGCTCCGCGCCTGCCTGAGCCTGATCGAGAACTCGATCGCCGAACGCGGCTGGCGCACGGTGTACATCCGGGTCAAGGGCCCGGACGATGTCCTGCTGACCGACGACAGCGGCAAGGTGTTTACCAGCGGTGGCGAACAGATGATCTACTCGGCCTCCCGCGAAGTGGATTACCAGGGCGAAGAAGTGGAGATCTGCATCTACTTCAATGCCTCCCAGGGATTCGAGAAGGGTAAGTACACCGTAGACTTCTACACCGACGAAACCCGCCTGGGCACGGCCGAAATGATCTTGAAGTAGGCCGATGGCGGGCGTCTACGTCCATTTCCCGTTCTGCGCCGCGAAGTGCATCTACTGTGACTTCTATGCGCGGGTCCGCCGGGACTGGACGCCCTACGTGGAAGCCCTGATCGGCGAACTCGCCGAGAGGAAAGAATTTTTGCAAGGCGTTCCCCCGACTACGCTTTATTTCGGCGGGGGGACGCCTTCGCTTTTGCCCCCCGAACTGCTCGCGCGTGTGGCGGATGCCGTACGCACGACCTTTGGAGTCGAGGAATTCGAAGAATTTACCATTGAGGTCAATCCCGACGACGTGACGCCCGAACGGGCGGCGGCGTGGCGGGCGGCGGGAGCCACCCGCATCAGTATGGGCGTCCAGTCGTTCGACGACGCCCATCTGCGCTGGATGCGGCGGCGGCACACGGCGGCGCAGGCCGCCGCGGCCTTCGCCACGCTCCGCGCCGCCGGCTTCGACAACCTGTCGCTCGACCTGATCTTCGGCTTCACGGGCCTGACCGACGAAACCTGGGCGGCCAGCATCGCGGCCGCCATTGCCTTGCGGCCGGAACACATCTCTTGCTATCAGATGACGGGGCGCTACGCCGCTCCCGACGAAGAAAGCTGCCGCCGCCAGTACCGGATGCTCCAGGACCGGCTGCGCATCGCCGGCTACGGCCAGTACGAAATCTCCAATTACGCGCTGCCCGGCCGGGAATCGCGGCATAACAGCGCCTACTGGGCCCGCGAACCCTATCTTGGGCTGGGCGCCGGTGCCCATTCGTTCGACGGCGACCGCCTTCGGCAGTGGAACACGCCCGATATCGATACTTACATCGCTTCTCGCCAGGGCGGTGAAGAATGGCTGTCCGATCAGGAAGTCCTGGAGGAAAAACTGATGCTCGCGCTGCGGACCGTCCGCGGCCTCGACCTGTCGACCCTCACGGACGACGAATTGTGCCGCTTAAATAAAACGACCCTGGAGGAACTCTCCAGGGCCGGTAAATTGATTCTCGAAAAAGCCGTGATCCGGATACCGGAAGAAGAACTCTTCGTATCCGACTGGATCGTTAGCCGGCTATTCCCGGAATATAGGGCGTGAGGCCGCAGAAGCCGTTCGCCTTGCAGAAGGCGAAGATGGCCACCACCGCGAAGCCGAGCATCAGCAGGGTCACATAGACGCCCGTGATCCACTTCCAGCGTTTCAGCCAGATGTTGTTGTTCCAGCCGAGGGTCTGGAGTGCGCTCCAGAAGCCGTGGGTGAGGTGGAACCAGAGAGCGACGAACCAGACGAGGTAGAGGCAGACCATCCACCAGTTGCCGAACACCTGGCCCATCAGCTGATACGGGTCGGCCTCTTCGGCACCCAGCCAGTTCTGCAGCTGCATCTTGGCCCAAAACTGTCCCAGGTGCAGGAAGATGAAGCAGAGGACGATGAGACCCAGCACGAACATGTTGCGGGAAGACCAGGAGTCCGTCTTGGCCTTGTTGGGGATCTCATAGCGCTGCTCGCCGCGGGCCTTGCGGTTGCCGATGGTCAGGATGAAAGCGTAGGCGATGTGGACGATGAAGAAGGCCGCCAGGACGGGAACAACCACGTTGACCCAGCCCATGGAGAGAATCTCGCAGATCGTACCGTAGACCACGCTGTCGGGATCGAAGACATAGGTCAGGTTCATCACCATATGGAAGGTGAGGAAGAGGATGAGGCAGAGTCCGCTGACACTCATGATCAGCTTCTTGCCGATGGAAGACTTGAATATGTTTGCCATAATGTCCGTTAATTGTTTTCGGTTTAATTATGCAAAGATAATCCGAAACTTGATAAAATCATAATAAATGGTTACTTTTGTTTCATGAAATACAAACGAATCCTCCTTAAATTGAGCGGCGAGGCGATCGGCGGCCCGGACGGCGTCGGCCTCAACGAGAACGTGATGGCGGCCTATGCGCGCCAGATCGCAGCCGTCGTGAACGCCGGCACCCAGGTGGCGATCGTCATCGGCGGCGGCAACATCTTCCGCGGCCTGAGCGGCACCCAGCGCGGCTTCGACCGCGTCCGCGGCGACCAGATGGGTATGCTGGCCACCGTCATCAACAGCATCGGCCTCTCCCTCTCCCTGCGCAATGCGGGCCTCACGGCCGAAGTGTTCACCTCCACGCCCATGCGGCCCATGGCCAAATACTATATGCGCGACGAAGTCGACGAGTACCTCAAATCCGGCGGCGTAGCCGTCGTGGCCGGGGGTACGGGCAATCCTTTCTTTACCACCGACTCCGCCGCCGCCCTCCGCGCGTGCGAATTGCGCTGCGACGCTTTGCTGAAAGGCACGAAAGTTGACGGCGTGTACGACGCCGATCCGGTGAAGCACCCCGAGGCCAAACGTTACGACACCCTGACCTTCGACAAGGCCATTGCCGACAACCTCAAAGTCATGGACCAGACCGCCTTCACCCTGTGCAAGGAAAACGACATGCCGATCATTGTCTTCAATATGAACGACGACGGCATGCTCGAAAAGGTGATCGCCGGAACGGGCACCTGCACGGTGCTGAGCAACGAGTAACAAGAAACAAAAGTTAACCGCTATGATTGAGAAAGCACAAGCCGTGATGGACGCCGCCAAGGAAAAGATGCAAAGCGCCGTCACCTATCTGGAAGAAGACCTGAAGACCTACCGTGCCGGCAAGGCCAACCCGGCCGTGTTCAACAACGTGATGGTCAACTACTATGGGACGATGACCCCGGTTCCCCAGGTGGCCAGCATCGGCACGCCCGACGCCAAGACGATGCTCATCCAGCCTTGGGACCGCTCTCTCCTTCACACCATCGAAAAGGCCATTATGGACGCCAACCTGGGCTTCACCCCGCAGAACAACGGCGAGATGATCCGCATCAACGTGCCCGCCCTCACCGAAGAGCGCCGCAAGGAACTCGTGAAGAAGGCCCGCACCGCCGGTGAAAACGCCAAAGTCGGCGTACGCAACGCCCGCCGCGACGCGATCGAAACCCTCAAGAAGCTCCAGAAGGAAGGCCTTCCCGAAGACGCCGAAAAGGATTTCGAAACCGAGGTCCAGAAGCTCACCGACAACTTCTCCAAGAAAGTCGAGGAAATCCTCGCCGCCAAGGAGAAAGACATGATGACGGTGTAGCCCCGGGCACGAAAACCGACTGACGCCTACCCAGACTGCACATTTTGTGCAGTCTGGGTTCGTTTTTGCCCGGAGTGGAGAAAAAATCGTTAACTTTGTACGAATATGCGCTTTGCGGAAATTATCGGTAATGAGGCCCTGAAGGACGCGCTGGTGCGGATGGCACGCAGCGGGCGGCTGGGACATGCGCTGCTCCTGACGGAGGAGAACGGCGGGGGTGCGTTCGCCCTGGCGCTGGCGCTCGCGCAGTTTGTCAACTGCCGCGAGCCGCAGGAGAACGACTCGTGCGGCGTGTGCGGTTCGTGCCATAAGTACGGGAAACTCATCCACCCCGACCTGCACTTCGTCTTCCCGGTGAGCGCCAGTACGGCGCTGTCGGAAAGCGAGAAGAAAGGCCCGATTTCCGACTATTTCCTGCCGGCTTTCCGGGAACTGGCCCTGGCCAATCCCTATTTCACGGAGCAGCAGCTCTACGACGCCATCGGCATCGAGAACAAAAGCGGCCTGATCAGCGTGAACGAGGCGAAGCGGATCGCCGAGAAACTGCTGCTGCGCGCCGCCGAAGGGAACTGGAAGACGATGATCATCTACCTTCCCGAGAAGATGAACGCCGAAGCGGCCAACAAGCTGCTCAAACTCCTTGAAGAGCCGCCGCAAGGCACGCTGTTCCTGCTGATCTCCCACAACCCGGAGCGCCTGCTGCCGACCATCCGTTCCCGCTGCCAGCCGATCGCCGTGCAGCCGCTTTCGCGCGCGGAACGGCAGCGCGCCGGCGCCGGCGAGAACGACAACGCCGAATTCCGCGAGATCGCCATCTCGCTGCTGGAAGCCGGCCTGGCCAAACGCCTCATCGACCTGTTCCCCCAGTGGGAGATGCTCGCCGACCTGGGGCGCGAGAAACAACGGGAGTGGTGCCTCTATATGGAGCGCTACCTCCGGAAAATCCTCCTCGTGTCGCAGGGCCTCGCCGACCTGGCCGACCCGGCGCCGGAGGAAGAGGCCACCCTCCGCGGCTTCGCCGCCAAGATCCGGCCGACCTTCTACGAAAAGGCCTTCGCGGCGCTGGAAGAGGCCATCGCCTCGATCGGCAGCAACGTCAACCCCAAACTGGTCTTCTGCGACCTGAGCAACCGCCTGTTATTGGCACTATAAGACTATGGAAGAGATCCAACTCAAAGAAAAGAGCACCAAATCATACGATTGCGCCCGCGGCTGTGACGTGGAGCGCACGCCCATCGGCGAGCTGAAAATCCGCTACAACCCGCGCTGCTGCAAGCTCAGCAGCTACAACTGGATGGAAGGCATCAGCCAGAAACGCTACAACGACCTCTACGAAGTCCGCTTCAAGAACACCCGCAAGATCTATTTCCGCAACACCTCGGGCCAGATCATCAAGCAGGGCGACCTGGTCGTCGTGGAAGCGCCGACCGGCCACGATGTGGGCATCGTGACCCTCGAAGGTCCCGTGGTTATCGAGCAGCTGGCCCGCCACCGCATCGACCCCGACACCTACGAGTTCCGCCGCATCTACCGCAAGGCCAAGATCCTCGACATCGAGCGCTGGCAGGAAGCCATCGCCCGCGAGCACAAGACCATGATTCGGGCCCGCCAGCTGGCCGCCCGGCTGGGCCTCGAGATGAAAATCGGCGACGTGGAATTCCAGGGCGACGGCACCAAGGCCATCTTCTACTACATCGCCGATGAACGCGTGGACTTCCGGCAGCTGATCAAGGATTTCGCCGAGGAATTCCACATCCGCGTGGAGATGAAGCAGATCGGAGCCCGGCAGGAAGCCGGCCTGATCGGCGGCATCGGCGTCTGCGGCCGCGCGCTCTGCTGCGCCGCCTATATGTCGGACTTCCAGTCCATCACCACGCAGGCCGCCCGCTGCCAGGACCTGTCGCTCAATCCCCAGAAACTCGCCGGCCAGTGCAGCAAGCTCAAATGTTGCATCAACTACGAGGCCTCGGTCTATGTGGATGCCGCCAAGCAGCTGCCCGAGTTGCGCGGCCCCATCGAACTGGAAGACGGCCCGGCCTGGCTGATGAAGACCGACATCCTGGCCGGCACGATGTACTTCTCCTACGAACAGGGCAGCCTGGCCAACCTCTATCCCCTTTCCGCCAACCAGGTGCGGGAGATCCTCGCCGAAAACCGCAAGGGCGTCAAGCCCGCTTCGCTGCAGGCCTCCGGCCAGGCCGTGAAGCAGGCCGACTTCATCAGCGCGGTCGGCGACGACAGCATCAACCGCTTCGACGAGCCGAAGAAACGGCGGAACAGCAACCGCCGCAAGGGCGGCAACGGCGGCAATGGCGGTAACGGCGGCGGCCAGCGCGGCCGCGGCAAAGGCAAGAAACCCGCCGGCGGCAACAATAACAATAACAACAACGGCAACAACAACCGGAGAAACGATACGAACCATGCGCAGTAAAGGGATCCTGCTCCTGCTGGTCACCCTGCTTGCCGTCGCCTGCAGCAAGCCTGCCGGCGACTATCACTTCGTGTCGGAACGGACGGCCGCCGCGCAGGGCGGACACTACGAGTTCACGATGGAACTCGACTCCGCCTGCACCTACGCCACCACCCTGGCGGCCCGCATCGTGGGCAGCCGCACCGAAAAAGCGGAGATCAATCTCGACATCCGCATCACGTCGCCCGACGGCGCCACGCAAATCGAGCGCCTGCCCCTCTCGCTGAGCGAGGAGGCGTGCCTCAAACGGATCGCGGGCAGCGGCTCGCTGCTCGACTGCCAGTGGCACTGGCAGGACATCCGCACGGACGGTACGCAGGGCGGCCTCTGGCACGTATCCGTCACCCCGACCGACCCCGCCTCCGCCGATGCGCTGCGGGGTATCGGCCTGTCTTACGAAAGAATCGCATGGGAAAAGGCAAACTGAAAAAATTCCGGGAGAACGAGACGTTCTCCTGCCTCGTGCAACCCACCACGGAAGAACTGCTGGGGCGCGACCATCCGCTGAAGGGACACTGGAAACAGGAAATGTTCCACAACGACCACCCCATCGTTCTGGAGCTGGGCTGCGGCAAAGGCGAATACACCATTGCCCTGGCGGAACGCTTCCCCGAAAAGAACTATATCGGCATCGACATCAAGGGTGCGCGGCTCTGGAAAGGCGCGAAATACGCCACCCAGCAGGCGCTCCCGAACGTGGCGTTCATCCGCACCCGCGTGGAACTCATCGAATCGCTCTTCGGCCCCGACGAAATCGACGAGATCTGGATCACCTTCGCCGACCCGCAGGAGCGCAAGCCGCGCAAACGCCTCACCCACCCCCGCTTCCTGGAAAGCTACCGGCGCATGCTCGCGCCCGGCGGCATCATCCATCTGAAGACCGACAGCCGGCTGCTGCACCATTTCACCCTCGAAACGGCCCGCTGCAACGGCCTGACCGTCCTCGATCACAGCGAGGACATCTACGGCACCGGCCGGGCCGACGACCTGCTGTCGATCCAGACTTTCTACGAAAAGACCTTCCTGGCGCAGGGGATTCCCATCACCTACCTGGCGATGAAGCTCGACAGCGACGCCCCGCTGACCGAACCCGACTGGGATCAGCAGCCCTATCAACAGACTTATAAGACGATTACGCGATCGTAACGGCCAGTTCCCCGGCCAGTTTTTCCAGATAATCCCGGGCTTCCGACTTCGGAAGCGGTGCGAGCGCCTCAACGGCAGCCTTCAGTTCGGCCGCCAGTCGTTCGCGCGCATAGCCCAGTCCGTCATACTGCCGGACCAGGGCGATGGCGTCGCTCGCCAGGGAAGCATCGGGTTTGCGCATCCTGTGGCGCAGGTCGCGCATAACGGATTTGGGCGCACGGGCGAAGAGCCCGAAAAGCGGCAGGGTGATTTTTTTCTCGAGGATGTCCTGCCCGGTCGGCTTGCCGCTTGAGAGCTCGGGCGAATAGTCGAGGATATCGTCGCGCATCTGGAAAGCCTGGCCCAGATGATAGGCATAGGCGCGGCAGGCGGCGATCTGCGGCTCGGCAGCTTCCACGGAATAGGCGCCGCTCACGACGGCGGCCTCGAAGAGCGAAGTGGTCTTGCAGTAGATGACCTGGCGGTAATCGTCTTCGGTCAGGTCGAGTTTCGCGGCCCGCTGAAGCTGGAGCATTTCGCCTTCGGCCAGATCGCCCAGGCATTTCGAAAAGATGTGGAGTACCCGCTTGTCGGGATGGTCGATGATCAGGTTCATGGCGCGGGAAAGCCAGAAATCCCCGATCAGCACGGCCGTGGTGGGCGAATAGAGCGCCATCACGGTGGGAACGCCCCGGCGGACGGGGGCGTCGTCGGCCACGTCGTCGTGCATCAGCGTGGCCGTGTGCAGCAGCTCGGAGGCGGCGGCACAACGAAGAACGCGCTCATTGCAAGGCCCGCCAAGGGCCTTTGCAATGAGCAGCGTAAGGGTAGGACGCAGTTTCTTGCCACCGTGCTCGAGCAGGAAGCGGTTGGCCTCCCGGAGCAAAGGAATCTCAGACTGGAGGCTGGCGGCGAACAAGTCCTGGAAATCCGTCCAGGACCGGCCCAGAAACTGCTGGATGGTCCGGAACAAGGTTAGAATACCAGACCGACGCCGAGTTCAAACGTCCGGGCAGCGGGATCGAGGCCCTTGACATTGGCCTGCGCATCAGACCAGGTCGTGATCTTGCCGAAGTTCCAGTTGTACTTGCCGGTGACCTGCAGTTTCCACACGTTGACACCGACACCGATGCCGAGGCCGTACTCGAGGCGGTGCAGATTCTTGTTGATGGTGTCGGCCAGGGTCGTCTCTTTCGAGAACTTGGTGCCCAGGTTGACGCCCAGGAACGGGGAGGCGAAGATGAACGGACGGGCGATCAGCAAGTCCGGACCCCACTGGATGTTGACCGGGACTTCCACGCTGTTGATGGAGACTTTCGTGGCATCTTCCAGCGTAACGCCTTTCACCTTATAGAGGATTTCAGGCTGCAGGGAGAAGCCGGTCCACTGGCCGGTCTGGAAACCGACACCGACCTGCCAGCCGGTCTTGCCGGCCTTGAGGCTTTCGACGGAAGCGTTGGTGTAGTTGAAACCCGCCTTCACGACGGCATGCTGAGCATTCGCGGTCACACCCGTCAGCAGGAGGGCGGAAACCAGCAACAAAGCGATTTTTTTCATTGCAAAAATTATTGATTAGATGAGTTTTTCGATGTGTTTTTCCAGTTCGGCCTGCGAGACGGCGCCGACGACGCGGTCCACCAGTTCGCCGCCTTTGAAGAAGAGCAGCGTCGGGATGTTGCGGATGCCGAATTTCATCGGGATGTCGGTGCTCTCATCGACGTTGCATTTGACGACGTTCACCTGGCCGGCATATTTCTCGGCCATTTTGTCCACGATCGGGGAAATCATGCGGCAGGGGCCGCACCAGGTCGCCCAGAAATCCACGAGCACAGGAAGTTCGCCCTGCTCGACGATTTCGGCGAAGTTGGAATCAGTAAGTGCTTGTGCCATTTTTATTTCTCTTATAAATGATCAATCAGACGATAAAGGTAAGTAATTTTTTTGAATTACACGCTTTGTTCGATGTTCCAAACGAAGGCGCGCACGCCCACGGACTTGTTGCGGGCGTCGAGTTTGCGGACCGTCAGCAGCAGCTCGTCGACTTTTTCGTCGGGGACGACCGTGATGACGGCCGAGTTCATTTCGGGCCAGGTATGCGTGCCGCGGCGCGGCTCGCCGTCGACGGAGCCCTGCCCCTGCACCTGTTCAAAGAAGGTAAAGCCCCGGATGCCCAGTTCATCCAGCATATACTCTACGCGGGTGGTGAAGGCCTGGTTGAATACGATAAACACACTTTTCATTTTGCTGCCTCCTGATCGGGATTCAATTGCATGAAGATAAATTCCTTGCGGCGCTTCTCTTCCTTGTCGCGCTCGCCGTGGCGGGAAATCAGGCCGTAGACCACCGGCACGATGATCAGCGTGACGAAGGTCGAGACCAGCAGACCGCCGATTACCACAATACCCAGCGGGTGCCACATCTCGGAACCCTCACCGCCGCTGAGCGCCATCGGGAGCATACCGAGCAGGGTCGTGAAGGCCGTCATCAGCACCGGGCGCAGACGCGAGGCGCCCGACAGGGCGATGGCCTCGTTGAGCGCGTGGCCGCGGTCACGCATCAGGTTGATGTAGTCCACCAGCACGATACCGTTCTTGACCACGATACCCACGAGCATCACCACGCCCAGGGCACCGATCATATCGAGCGACGTGCCGGTAATCCAGAGAGCCAGCACCACGCCCGACAGACCGAACGGGATGGAGAGCAGGATGACCGCCGGCTTGCCAAGGCTTTCAAACTGCGAAGCCATCACGATGTAGACCAGCAGGATGATCAGCAGCAACAGCGCGAAGATGTCCTTGAAGGTCTTCTGCTGGTCGTCGAAGTCACCCGCCAGCACCACCGAGATGCCCGAAGGGTGCGGAAGCTGGTCGACCTGCGCCTGAATGGCGGCTGCCAATTCGCCGAGCGACGTCTCGTACGGCATCGAAATGACGCGCACATAGCGCTGGCGGCTCTTGCGGTCGATGGTCTGCGGCGCCCAGTATTCCTCGATCGAGGCGATCTCGCTGAGCTTGATGCGGGCGCCGGTCGCCGTCGGGATCGTGAGGTCCTGGATGTCGGTGATGGAATTGCGGTCCTCTTCCTTGAGCCGGACCACGATGTTGTATTCATCGCCGTCTTCTTTCAGGAAGCCGGCCGTGAAACCGGCCACGCGGTTGCGGATATACTGCGACACGGTCGCGGTGTTCAGGCCGTGGATGGCGGCTTTTTCCTTGTCGATGATGACCTTGAGTTCCGGACGGTCCTTGTCGCGGGAGACGCGCACGTTGCGGGCGCCCGGCACATTATTGACAATGGCCTGGCGGACTTCCTCCGCATAGAGGTTGGTCTCGTCGAAATCGTAGCCGTAGATTTCCACGTCCACGGTGGAACGGCCGCCGCCGCCCATACCGCCGGAGGCGTTGACCTGGTATTCGATGATCTCGGGATACCGGGCGAGTTCCGTACGGATCACCTCGCCGATCTGCTCGATGGTGCGCGTACGTTCATATTTCTTGTTGCAGACCACCGTCATCTGGATCTTGTAGTTGGTGGTCGAGGAGAAGAGGGCGCCGACCGAACTCTCGTCGTTCGAACCGGCCGAAGTGGAGATGCGCTGGACTTCCGGAACCAGTTCGCGGATGCGCTCTTCCAGGACGCGGGCGGTCTTGACCGTCTCCTCGATGCGGGTACCCCGCTGCAGTTCGATGGAGGCGCTCAGGCGGCCGTTGTCGCTGCTGGGCATGAACTCCGTACCGATCTTGCCCATAAACATCGGAAGCATCGACGCCACGAAGAAGGCGATGGCGATCAGGATGGTGATCAGCTTGTGCGTAAGGCACCAGCGCAGCAGGTTGGCGTAGGCCTTGTCGACCTTGTCGAGGAAGGCCACCACGATGCGGTCGTACCAGCCTTTCTTCTCGCGGCCCTCGATCAGCTGGCCGTTCTCGTCGATGCGGACTTCGCGGGCCTTGAGCAGTTTCGAGCAAAGCATCGGGATGAGGGAGATGGCCACCAGCGTCGAGGTCGAAACCACGATGGTCACGATCCAGCCCAGCTCCTTGAAGAGGATGCCGGCCAGGCCTGTGAGCATCGTCAGCGGAATGAACACGGCCGCGATGACGAGCGTCGTCGCAATGACGGAGGTCCACACCTCGTTGGTCGCGTAGATGGCCGCCTCGTGCGGCGAGGAGCCGCGGTCGATATGCTTGGTGATGTTCTCCAACACCACGATGGCGTCGTCCACCACCATACCAATGGCCACCGTCAGGGCGGACAGCGAGATGATGTTGAGCGAACTGTCGGTGAGCATCAGGTAGACGAAGGCCACGATCAGGGCGATCGGGATGGTGATGCCGATGATCAGCGTGGCGCGCCACTTGCCCAGGAAGAAGAACACGACCAGCACCACGAAGAGGAGGGCGTACAGGATGGATTCTTCCAGGGAACCGATGGCGTTCTCAATCTCTTCCGACGAGTCGTAGATCATCTTGATCTGGACGTCGGACGGAAGCGTCTTCTCGATGCGGGCGAGTTCCTTGCGCACGTCCTTGCAGACCTGCACGGTGTTGGAACCCGATTTCTTGGCCACCATCAGACGGACGGCTTCCTTGCTGTCCACCTTCTCGTCGAGCGAGAGGTCTTTGATGGTATCGCGCACCGACGCCAGGTCGCGGACGAAGACTTTCTGCCCCAGCGGCGTGGTGGAGACCACGATGTCGGCGATGTCGGCACTCTGCTCGTACTCGCCGCGCACCTGCATCTGGTACTGCTGGCGGTCCATTTTGACCGTACCGCTCGACAGGTTCAGGTTGTTCACGCTCACGGCGTTGGCCACCTGCTCGAGCGTCAGGTTGTAGGCGTCGAGCTTGGCCTGGTCGATGTCGATATAGACATAGCGGTCGGGCGCACCCGACACCGACACGGAACCGATGCCGTTGATGCGGTTGAGCTGCGGGACCACCTCGTCGTTGAGGATCTTCTCCAGGCCGGGATAGCTTTCCTTCGCCATCACGGAATACTGGATGATCGGCATCAGGCTCGAATTGAGCTTGAACATCACCGGGCTGGAGCAGCCTTCAGGCAGGTTGCTCTTGACCATGTCGATGAACGATCGAACGTCGTTGGACGCTTCGTCGCGGTCTGTTCCCCACTCCAAC
>JAEEGJ010011698.1_pt1 | contig 22129 bp, 15 predicted proteins | sample 8958761 | NCBI WGS metagenome assembly JAEEGJ01 (sample SAMN16246546, study PRJNA631951) | gut metagenome | biome: gut microbiome; feature: rumen; material: RS-attached | host: Bos | place: Iran: Karaj | collected 2018-10 | reverse complement strand
ACGAAAGTGTTAACAACTGATAATATGTCAAGTAGATTTACTTTTTATGTAGGCTTAATGTAGGCTTGAAAGGCAAGCCTACATATATTAAACCATTGAATACTAATTAGTTAACTGTACTAATGTAGGCTGAAGGCACTTTTTTACTCTTTTGAGGGCAAAAAAATATTTGTCACAAGACCTCGTCCGGAACAGCGTCGTCGCATCGTTGAAGGTCTGCATAAAATAGGCCGTGAGCTTATTGCTGTGGAATAATACTTATCTATAGAAAGACAACGGCAGACATCTTGATTGATGGTCTGCCGTTTTTTTTCTTAGTATCCAGTTATGTCAGGGACCTGGTACATGACACACTAATAATACTCATTTAAGTTTGTTGATAAGTCTTTGCAGCATGCTGAGACTCTTTCTGTCCTTTGTATTAGAGAACATTTTGCAGAAATCTTCGTTCGAAACATTACTATTTTCGAAAGCAGTTGCAAATTCCATGTTTTCATCTGACTCTGAGAATGTCAAATGCATTTCAAGTCTTCTGGCTTCATTACGAACCATCAAATAACCAACTATATATTCAGGACAGAGTTTGATAAGTTGCTGGCAAATGGCAAGAATAGAGTTACCCATACGCTCATTAACTCTTGCTTCAAAGAGAAGCAGTTTCTTGTCGATAGCCTTTTTCTCTTCTCCATCCTTAGAAATGCTGATAATCTGATATACGACATCGTAAGCTTCGTTATTCCTTTTGAGTTCATAGAGCGCACGCCCCTTGATGAACATCGCTTCCAGACAAGTTCTTCTACTGAGAACCATATCAGCATAGCCAATGGCTTCCTCATAGCGATTGCCATAAAGACAGATTACAGCATTCAAGAAGTTGCAAGTCATACTACAGTCCTTCAACAGTCTCATGTCCTTTGTCATACCCTTCAAGCAAACGTCATCCAGCATGATGTCGAACATCCTCTTCGCAATCAAAGCAGCATTCCTAAGGTCGTTTTTATGAATCTTTCTCTTCATAAGTTTCAAACACGACTTGGCTGCCATATTATAATCCTTAGCTATCAGATACTTATAAATGGCCTTGCCAGTCTCCAGCTCGTCATTAATCATATCTACGTCGTTGAACGAATTGGCGAATACGCGTACCTCCTGATTCTGAGTAACATGATGAGGACAGATAGGATTGCTGAGGGTCAGACCATCCAATGAGCGCAGGCGACTGATGGCAACGTATGCCTGTCCTGCCTGGAAGGTACCGCGAGATAAATCGAAATGCATCTTATCGAAAGTCATGCCCTGTGACTTATGGATGGTAATGGCCCATGCTAATTTCAGAGGGAACTGAGTAAATGAACCAACAACCTCCGATTCCATTTTATGAGTCTGGCTATTATACTTGCTCTGAAGATTCTCCCAATCAACCTTGCTTACGTTAATTTCTGCGCCATTCTCCAATGTGACAAAGATATGGGCTTCGTCCAACTTGGAGACCTTGCCAATGGTACCGTTCATATATCCAGCCTGTGGATAGTTACGACAGAAGATGACCTGAGCACCAACTTTCAATCTAAGGAACTCTGGAACAGGAGCATCATTCTTCTTAAAGTCATCATGTATTTCGGCCTGATAACAAAACTCATCTTCCTCGATAGCATTCAATTTCTCATCATTAATCTTCTCTGCCATGAAGTTAAAAGATGTCAGTGTCACTGAGTAATCCTCTTTGTCAGAATCCATTGAGACATGCTTATTCAGCAATGCCAAATCCTCATTCGTAACCTCGCCATTGCGCATTTTGTTTAGGATGTCAAAGAAATCCTCATCACTCTGACGATACACCTTCTGAAATTCTATCTTTGGCAGATTCATTCTCTTCAGTACAAATGCCTTGTAAAAGAATGGAAGACCTGCACCATAAAGATCATGCAGCATCTCTGCATCAGCACTACCTTCTTTGACTACAGGGGGAAGCTGGAACAAGTCACCAACGAAGATAACCTGCTTACCACCAAAAGGCATATTTGTTTTGAACACCATTCTCAAACATCTGTCCATACCATCCACCATATCACTTCGTACCATCGAAGCCTCGTCCACAATGATGGTATCAGTCTCTTTGAGTATTTGGAACTTGTCATTAGAAATATTCATCTCTGTGTGAGGTCCCAATGCCTGCATAGGAAAGCCAAAGAAAGAATGCATGGTCTGACCACCTACAGCAATGGCAGCGATACCGGTTGGAGCCAAAACCAAGAAGTTCTTGTTGATTTCTTCCTGAATGCGCTTGATGAACGTTGTCTTACCAGTACCAGCTTTACCTGTTATAAAGAGGCAAGTATTGGTATTTGCAACTAAGTCGAACGCTTTCTGCTGTTCAACGTTCTGGGTGTCCAGTTTGAAATTGTCTTTGCTTCTCATATTGTCGCAACTTTGTTTCTGATGGCAAAGTTACGACCATGTTGTGAAGTTGTTCTTCACAACAAATAAAATGTTATCAAAATCTTCAAAAAAGTGGTTATAGCCCGAACCAGCCCGATAATTGCAGGTAGCACCGCTTTTCAGTAATATCATCAGGCGACCACCAATTAGCTAATGACATTCTTAGAAGTGTACCTGCTGGTATTACTTCTATTGGCTCCTGAAAACCAACATAGTTGATTGCATAGCTACCTTCAAACCAATATTTGGTTTTACCCAAGAAGCCAGATTTGATAAGAGGCGCATTGGGACGCCAGAAACAAACACTAAACTGGGGAATGTCTTCTGGTGAAATGTATGTTGCAAAGGTAGAACGACGCAACTTCCCTTCGAAAATTGTTTCTATACCACCATTTGGTACATCTACCAATCTGTCAATCTCATCAATAAATTCAGTCGCAGTCAATTGCTTAAGTTTCTTATAATCTGGTAAAACTTCCTTGTCTTCAATATGAGGAATAGGTCGACAATTAACAGCTGTACGATAATCTAAATCATAAACATCGCCTATTTGGAAAGGAGCAGAATCTGTGAGGTTCTTTCCCCAATGGTCATGTAATCTGACGAACTCGCCATTCGCGAGGTCTATACCTCCACAACACACACCATTTTTCATTCGTGTTCGCGAAACAATTAGCACTTCCATTGTCCTTTTGATTTATAGGTGAACAACTTCCAAATGATATTTCTCTGATAAGCGATGGGCCAATAATGATCTGTGGCACGCTTCCGGACGAGATTCCAAGCAGAATAAGACAATACGCTGAGCTCTCATTGATTCAAACGAGGCCATAAGTTCGTCAAGATTCTCTTTGTCTAAAATCAAGTGCTCGTAACCACAACAAAAGGCATGTCCTAATGTTTCACGCGATTTCTTTGTCTGATGTTCCTCTTTGTCTTCAGCCCATTGCATTTCACGAATCTCCCTCGTTGGGGCAAATCGCTTTTCATACAAATAGCCTATTCCCAACTCGGAAAGTTTCTTTTGGAGATAATTACTATTGACAAAAGCATATTGTCGTCCTCTTACACCTCTACGTTGTCTGATGTCACAGAAAAGATCTATCTGAAACTTTGTAAGCTTACCAAAGAATTCCTCTTCGGTGCTGCCATAAACACCAATAGTATAGATTTTCATCCTTCCTTATAGACTTTCCTTGAAGTAAGATTCTCAGATTCACCAAAAAGGTTGATAATGCTTGCTCCCTTATTAACCTCATTGATGACATCAATCTGACTTTTCAAAATAGGTTTGCCATTATGATCATGACATATATGCTGAAGAATGATACCCCTTTCTCTCAGAGCCTCACCTATCAGTTTTGAACGATGGCACATGCTGGGATCACCCTCACTACACATTACGCAAGTCTTATAACCTTGTTCGTTTGCCTTAACAAGCCTATCTATACCTTCTATGAAGAAGGGCATCTTACGAATCTTCCCATAATCCACTTTTCCTTCGGTATAGCAATCATCATTCTGTGGTAGTCCACCAATCACATCGCCCATATAGCCATACTTGATGTCGCCAGTTTGGTTGATGGCCAATTTTAGTGGCTCTCTATTAAAGTGAGGATGGTACTTGGAATAAGGCATAGAGCGCACGTCAATCAAGTACTGTATACCATACAGTCTTAGCTCGCTAATAAGCTCCTCGATGGTCTTATTGCTATGCCCTATTGAATACAAGAATGACTCACTCATTTGTTAATTATTACTTTTTACGCCACAAAAATAGCAAAAATATCTGAGAGTATGAACAAAAACAGGAATTATTTATGTAATTTTGCACAAAAAATAAGTTATGGACATCTTAAACTACAATCAGAAAATAGCCGTTATGCGCGTGCTGCTGGATATTATACATGCAGACGGACGTGTCGATGCAAGAGAGACGAACTTCTTTTGTAAGCTCTTGGATGAGTTGGATTTACCCAAAACATCAAAAGACGAAATCAGCAGCAAATCATCACTCATTGCTCTGCTCGACATCAAGAATTTCACCGATGAGCAGAAAGAATACTTTGCTGCTATGATGGACAAGATGATCAAAGTAGACGAGGATATCAACGTCAACGAAGTGGCCATCTATGATGTGGTTATCGACTATTGCCAGATACCCATTCCGTTCTGCTGTTAAAATATTCATCAAATATCTCGAAAGCCTTCCCTTCCTTTTCTACAGGGATGTTCCATTCTTTCTTCTGCTCTCCCTCTGCTATCACTGTAATAGTATAAGGAGTATTTGTCATAATTGGTGCATTCAACCTAACAACAATTTTGAGCTCGCCCTTTTTATAGATTGATTCTGGATAATCAGAATTAGCAGTGTTATGTTCAACCAATTCAAATCCCTTATCCTCAAAATACCTGTTTACCCATCCAGTATGTACTAGAAAATCAAGTGGAAACTTTGAGCGGAATCCAGATTCTAATGCAAGTCCAAAGAACATTATAAATACTCCAAAACCTCCAATGAGAATTGCTAACATCAACCATATCCACATTCCTTTATAAACAAGAATGCCAAGTAGCGCTAAATAAGCGAATGTTAGAAAACACGATTTTCCCATCATGATCTTATATACAAAGTCATCTATTATACATATCACTGTCTTTTCTCACACAGTCGTAATCTTGATCCTGGTTGCAAAATTACGACACCGTTGTGAAGTCTTTCTTTACAACAAATAGAAATGTTAGAATTTATTTTGTGAACCTGCTTCTTCCCCATTTAGAATAGTCTGGTATCGTTGAAAGATCTATTTTCATATTGGCGTGCAGTACCATTTTTGAAACATCTACAGTAGGACTCTTTTGTGAGTTCTTCTCTATCTTGGTATAATATTGTAGTATCCGATTACTACGATCTTCGTCACCCCAATAATTGATATTAGGTTCTGCGAGTCTATTGCTAACAGACACAGCTTGTGCAATCACATTTAGGTATGAACCGTCACACCATAACAATTTGCTCTGGAGGAACGGGAAAGCGATATTGATAGTGGTAGGTTTGCCTATGTCTTTGGTCTTGCCAAATATGTCAAATCCATGTCCGCTGCTAATCCATACATTATTCGTGAGAATAGCCCTGTCGTGAAAGGCACTTTTCGATTTGCCATAGAAGCAGACCTTAAAAGATAGCCTTGGTCTTAGCTTTGCAAGAAGAGACCGCAGATAGTTCACCTGACGTTCATAGTTCATGCCGTCTTCACCTGTAAATACAGCAATTTCGAACACCTCTCCTTTTGCTAAAGTTTCAGGAAGCAATGATTTAAGAATCGGCTGTAGGTTATATTCCAAACGCTCATCAAACCCGTTCTTAATGTCATCAGAGAACAAGTAATTGTCAACGATAATCATTGAATTACATATATTGATAAAGGGATATATTCTGTTCAGGCTCCTCATAAAATCCCAATCCTTGGCTTTCTCACTTGGGAACTCTGTGCCATTGTCAATATACAAGTGGTCACAAATTTTCACGAGGTTGTTATTCAATATCAGTATGCCTAGTTCCTTAGAGAGCTCAATACATCTTTTGTCAGGTAAGGTCGTAAGATATACTGAATTCAATTTTCTGGAATCACATTCCTCGAATGACAAATCGGCAATATATGGGAAGTCGTTCTTACCTGCAAACTCTATTTTGCATTCACCATTGGTTGACTTCTTCCAGAACATGCTCATCCACTCATTCCCCTCTTTCATGTTAGAAAATTCTGCTGCTGTAACATCCATGACAACATCTGACTTACAGATAAAATGGTACATAGAAATCCAATTTCCCATAAGACGAATTATATTATCATTCGGTTCAAGCATCGTAGGATGAGAACTGATGAATTCCGTTAGAAATTCGACTTCACAATAGCAAGTCTTACTCTTTCTCATCACAATTTACCTTTATATCCAATAAGCTCATTGCCAACTTGTCGGCTTCGTCAAAGAAACCTTCTCCAAAGCTATCGCTCAGTCGACCGTCAGGCTCCAATTCTATCATTTTAACCTGTGGGGTATATAAGGGACGTTTGCTAATGTCAGCATCATAAACGTAGAGGATTGATACATCATCAGGTAATGTCTCCTTCTTAGCAATCAGGGTTTGTAACTTGCGAATAAGGTACTCGCTATGAGTCTCAACGATGAAATGTACATTATAATTCTTGTATGCGTCAGCAAATAGCTCTGCCAACATGGACTGGAATTTGGGATGCAAATGTACCTCAGGTTCTTCAATTGCAATTGTTGTTTCTGGATATGTGTATTTTACCGTTCTCTTCCCTTCTTCATTTAAATCTAGAGCACTAAATCTATCAAGAATCCTATTATTGTGAGATTCCAAAATAGCAGTCATTATTCGTAATAATATAGTAACAATCTGTGTTACACCATACCCTTCTTCAGCCAAGATGGTTCCTACATGATCCTCAGCAGATTTATACAAACGAATTGCAAAACTACTCCCAGAAGGGTTCACTTCAATTCCGACAGAGTAGCCAAGGCCAAATTTTTGAATCCATCGAGACATAAAATCATCTGTACCAAGAATTTCACCCTCTCTTGAATTCCTATAATAACGCCTTGCTGCAAAATATTTCTTGACAAGGTTAACAAAACTATCATTAGAATCCAATGAATAATCTCTTTTCACATTGACTATCGATGTCCCTATATACGAGAGGTTTTGGGGGATTGCTGAAGTAACAACTTCCTTCATAACCATAGAAGCGTATTCTTTGAACATATCAAAAAGATGATGATGGAATTTATGATAGCGCTTGTTAGATTTGCTATCATCCTTGCTGAAAAACATGTTATCAGAACCATTCAGAAGAAAGTCAATATTCATTAGAACATCATAGAGGACGTGGAAATCAACAGAATATTCCTTCCAGTTTTCACTTTCTCCAGGAGCAATTAATGATACAAAATACCCCTCGTATTCAGTAAAACCAGGGCCTAACATTCTGCGGCTCCATTGTAAATAACTTCCATCAGTAATTGCGCCATTATCGCAATTTCCAATTTTAAGAAACTCTGTACCACCAATGTAAGGAGCCCAATGATTAAAAAGCTTATCATCAAAATTAAGAAATGCTGTTTCTTTCATTTTAAAGTACTCACCGAATGATTCGACTCCGCTAGATATAAAATCATTTGAAATTTTATCAATGGCATATAAGACCTCTTCCTCATTTGTAATACCCGCTATCATCTTTAATATAGTGTCTTTAAATGAAGAACTATCTACATTGTACAATTGCTCAAGTAGCGGAAAATAGAACAAAGTTCCCCAACGCAACGAAATGTCTAATATTTCATAATGCCAATCAAGCCAACGTGCAATTAATGGATCCTTTTTATTATCATCAGTAAAAGCATAATGGTCTTTACCGTTAGTCTTCTCCCATTTCTGCATATCAGTCAAAGAATCTTCACCATAAGAAGAAACGTATGACGAAAAGAAGAATTCAACCATTGACTTGAGTTCCTTAAGGCTTTTTTCTTTTCTTTCCTCAGATACTCTTGCATCTGTAGGCATATCAGCAAGACTATTGTGAAATTCTTCTTCTGTCTGTAAGCCATAAAGGTGATAACGACGATATTTATACTCATTTTGAAGATATGCAAGCATTTGCCCGTAAGCGAAACGGAAGAAATTGCTAACAATCAGATTATAATTTGCAGAACACGGCTTTTCTTCCGATGATGTGTAAATAATCTTATCTGCCAAGTTCAGAATCGTAATTTCTTTCAAATAACCTTCTTTCAATTCATCGTTATCGTCAGAAACAAATACCAATGAGACTTTTACATCCTCTCCCATCAATAGAGAATGCACCTGATACTGGAATGTTATGGTTTTGTCTTCAGAACCGTTATGTCTAACACGATCGAAGTTACCCAATGATATGGTTGTATCCTTTGTAAAGTCTAATTTATGTTTCTTTAAATCGACTTTTCCGAAAGCGTTATTATCTTCTTGAAGTTTGTCTATGTATGTATTGAGAAGCACCATTGACTTGACAATGGAACTCTTACCAGAACTATTGCAACCTGTGAGAATGGTCATTGGCTTGATGTCAACAGTAACTCCCTTCTCGTCAAACACTCTGAAATTCTTTATTGTGTACTTTGTATTCATAATCGATAATTTTTATTCCGACTGCAAAATTACAACATTGGTGTGCAGTCATTCTTCACACCAAAATATTTCTGATACATTTTTGTAATTTTCTCTTTAATTTCTTTCCTTAGTGATTCTGGAGATAGCACTTCAACATCGTCACGGAACCATATCAATTCTGAGATAAGTTCTTTGTTTGGAATCACGTCGAGGGAAATAATGCCTTCTGCCTCATTCTCTATTTTCTGAGACTGATGAATTGGTTTGGAAATGACATAAGGCAGACGATCTGGTGAGAATTTCAATCGGACATGCTCGACCTCTTTGTTTTTTTCAAGGGATACTCCAATAATATCACGGAAGTAGGCATCAAAGTTGAAATCGAGATTTCTCTTGAAAGAAATGTCTGCATGAGCCACGCTTTCAATTCTGTCTAACGCCACAATCGACAGATCCTCATATTCGGGATTAAAGCCCAATAGGAACCACCTATTATTATATTGTTTCAAATAATAAGGGTGGATGGTCCATTTCAATACGTCTCTACCAAATGGATGATAGTCAATGGTAACAGGCTGACGCTTGATGACGCAATTAATCAGGTCTGAGAGGTATCTCAAACCCTGCAAATCGCGATTTTGCTCAAAACCTATACAGTTTGCATCAATTCCTCTTAACCCGAACCTATAACGCAAATTGCCCAAAAGTTCTTCTACCCAATCATACATCGGAATACCCTGCAAACGAGAAAGAGAGGTAATCAATGTCTCCAGTTGTTCAATTTCCATCTCAGTAATTGGTGTCTCATTGATAGAGAAATCACAACTATACCTAAGAAACTTACGCTTGCCATATTGATATGATTCGATAGGTGCCTCCCAACCATCGACACTCTTCATAAACTTGATATCATCGTATATCTGTTTCTTAGACACTGGCTTAACACCAGCATCTTCCAATTGCCCGTTGACTTTCTCCATAAGATCCTCAATGAAATACTTATGGTATCTATCGCTGAAACACTTGTCCAGTATCTTGTATCTTATGAAAGCATTTTTGTTTATTGGCATATCATCAAAACTTTGATGCAAATATACAACTTTTCTGTGAAATTTTACTTCACTCCAAACTTTTTTCAATAGAAATTTTATCATTTCAATTGTAACAAGTCAATTGAAACCTGATTTTCCCCTATGCTGAAGAGATTGATAGGCAGCAATACATCCATATATAATGCACTCACAGCAAAACGGCATGTTACTACCAGAGTAACGGCCTTTCTCTATAAGAGAAACGACGTTTAGCAAATAAAAGAGAGTAGTCTGTCCAGACGGACTGTCAGTCCGCTCCTTACGGACTATGAGTCCGAAGCCTTCGGACTGGGAGTTTGTATTAATCGGACTGAAAAAAGTCTTAGATGAAATAATTGCGATTATTCGATGAAGCGGACACGAAAAATCAAGGAATTCGAATATGTCCCTCACAGAGGGGAATTGTACCTGTCCCAGTGTCACCCACAGCGAATCAGGTGATGTCCCTCGATTACTGCAACTTTTCTTAAAGAGTATTAAAAAGAATACTTTTCTAAAGTTTTTATTTGCAAAATGGTATTCTTTTTATTACCTTTGCGGAAACAGGCAGGTTGGAAATAATAAAAGGAAAGGTTATGGAGAAAATTATTGTAAATGTATCTTGGTGTGACAAGAATTATGGTGCAGCTCTGAGCGAGAATGTACCTGGTGCAGTAGTTGTTACTGCCAAATCGTACGACGAACTGATTGACGAGGTGCGCGACACCCTCAACTTCCATATAGAAGGAATGGTGGCAGATGGCGATGATGTCCCTCAATGGCTTCGCGATGGCGACTACGAATTCGAGTACCATCTGGATGCCGCAGCCCTGTTGCAGATGTGCTCCCCTTATGCCTCTATTGCCGCTATTAGCCGTGTGTCTGGTATCAATCAACACCAGCTTAGCCACTATGCAAACGGCATTAAGAAACCTCGTCCAGAACAGCGCCGTCGCATCGTTGAAGGTCTGCATAAAATAGGCCGTGAGCTTATTGCTGTGGAATAATACTTATCTATTCTATAGAAAAAAACGGCAGACATCTTGATTGATGGTCTGCCGTTGTCTTTCTTAGTATCCAGTTATGTCAGGGACCTGGTACATGACACATTATTGCACGATGGTTACCTTTTGGCCACGTCGGATATAGACACCAGGGGCGGTGGGACGGTGTCCAATCTTGAAACCTTGCAGCGTGTACCACTCTGTGTCATCGATGAGGTCTGAAGAAACAGCGCTGATACCCGTCAGGTCATCGAGGTCGATGACAAAGGGCTCCCACGGTGTGCCGATGATGGCATCGCTGTTGAAGGCTACGCTGGTGCAGACGGTGGTGACGATGCCATCGATGACAGCACGTATCTGCATGGCCTTTCCAAGTCCCTCACCCGCAATGAGCAGGTAATAGAGTCCACTCGTCTCAGCGGCGACAGCGGCTCCACGGCACTCGTCGCCGATGAAGGCTGCCAACTCGGCATCAGTCACAGGCTCGCCGCCCCTGACAAGTTGAACAACCATGGACATATTGTCGGAATAGCGCTCAGGATCGACGGGAGTGAAGAAGGCGGGGGTGTGCGACGCATTTGCGTCGGGAGCATTGGCGAACTGTCTGCTGGCGGCTGTGCCGGCGGTTGTGGGATAGGCGAACTCCTTGTCAGCATTATCGACGCTGTAGTAGAGATAGCCCTTACCGCTTTCCATCACTTTGAGGTTGCCGTCCCATCCGCTGTTGCCGTAGATGGCGAAGCCTTGCTGCGACTTCACCTGATCGCCCCGTTTCGGGTTGGCTCCAGCGAGTGCCACGTTGAGGGTCATTGTGGTCGTGGGCAGATAGCCTATCCAGTTCCAGTTCTTCTTCAGTTTCACCTTGGTTTCTGAGAGTTTCACCTGCTCTCCCGTGACGGGCAGCGATGTGGGCAGGTCTTTGCTCTTCGACATCTTGGTGAGTTTCATCTTGTACATCGTGTTAGCATGCATGTCGGCAAGCGTACCATCCCAGTAGGTGCCATTGCAGTAGTAGGTACCAGTGGCACGATCCTTGATGTACACGTTCCAAGAGGATACATCCTTGAAGACCACGGAGGTCTTGGCATCGATGGGTTCGACGTTGAGGGAGATCCAGTTCCAGTTCTCTTTCAGTTTCAGTTCCTGCTCCATGAGATTGCTCTTGGTGAAGGTGACGGGCTTGTCAAAGTTGCCGTAGGTCATGGAGGGGTCGAAGGTGATGCCCGAAGGTGACCCTGTGACGAAATCGCTGGGAATGGTGACATTGATGTTGGTGTAGGTCACGCCCCTAGCAGCATCCCAGATACGGAAGGTGACGGCCTTGCCGTTGTCGAGGTCTTTCATGACACCGTTGACATTCTGCTGGGCGGTGCCATATACGCTCAGTGCCACGTAGGCAGAGCCACGTATAGGCTGTATGTCGGCTATGCCACGGCATTCGCCATCGATGAAGGCTGCCACGCGGCTCTCGCTGTTGCTCATCAGCACACCGTTGATGAAGACTTGTCCGACGATGCTCATGGAATTCTCATAGAGATCAGGATTCACCGTCCAGGCAGGTGCCTCGCCACGCACCTTCATCACGATGCGCAGGGGTTCGAGAATCTCGTCGTTGCCCTGCAGTCCGACGGTGACATCGTAGTTGCCCACAGCGGCCATCGGCATCACATTGAAACGCAGCGTCTTCCTGGACTGTGGAGCGAGGTCGCCAGTAGTCTCGACAGGTGAGCCGTCGAGGGCATCGACGAGGGTGAGCCACTGCGGCATATTATATAAGGTATAGTACTCGGTGTTGCCACCCTTGTTCACAATCTCCACATCGAAGTAATGATTGTCGCCATACTGCTTGATGACGGTGACACTATCCTTAGCCCACTTCAGCGTGTTCTTCTGCACGTAAGCTGTCCAGCGTATTGGTGCCGACTGGTTGCCGTGCATATCGTTAATCTTATCTACGGTGATGTTGAGAGTGGTTCCCTCAATGTCACGGGCCTTGATGCCGCTGCTCTCTACCAGGTTGATGACCACCTTACGTTCTGAGGCGATGGGCTTGGCCATGAGTCTGCTCTCTACAGGAGCGTTCTTGATAGCTGGTGTCATACTGCTGAACGAATATGCTCCTTCCAGCGTCATACCTTGGCTGACAGGAGTGCCGAGCGAACGCGACGCCATATTGTCGAGCGTCTCAACACGGGTGGACACACCATCAACTGTTCCCTCTTTCTCGAAAGGATAGTAGGCCACCAGTCCGCGCGAATAATGGTCGGCAGTATCTATGCAGTTATAGATATTGTTGAGCAGACGACTCTCAGAGAGTGTGGCATGCCAGATGCGCAGCTCATCGATGAGAGCCTGTGGTGCACCCTTAGCTACGCTGAGAATGGCACCTTCCAATGACGGCACGTCGGCCTCGGCAATGACTGCCGTGCGCTGACCGTTGAAGTAGAACGAGGCAGACTGCCCGCGCACGACGTTCAGCGCCACATGGTTCCAGTCTGTGTCAAAAATATTTCCATTATTGCCTACCACATGTTCGTTGCCGCCATAGCGGAGTATCCAGTCATAGTCACGATTGTGATAGAGACCGATACGGTTAGCGTCATTATATCCCACCTCGAATACGGTCTGCTCCTGATTTGGGCGACGAGGAGAGTTGTACCACATTTCTATCACGTAGCTGTCGCCAGGCCTTGTGTTGATTTGCGAGATGTCAATATCGGCACCCTTTTCATCTACACTCAGGGCATAGTTCTTGTTGTCGCGAAGCCAGTTTGATACAGTGAAGTCATGGGTATGACGTGTGTCGCGTGCCACACTTCCGTGTCCCTCGTCCATAGGCCAGTAGTTGACAAGTCCATAGACGTAGTTGTCCTTTGACTGATACTTCTCAGCAGCTGCCTCCATTGGATCGCGGTAGATATTAAAGAGGCTCAGGTCATGGATAGCACCATTCATGTTACCTAGATAGAGTCGATTCTCACTGGTATAATCGTGGGCTGCTACTATACCTGCTGTTACCTGCTGGTTGGTAAACAAGGGTAGCGTGGTGGTTTCATATTGTGCCAAGGCGGAGAACGTCATTTCGTCGGCCTTGTAACTCAGCACGACGTAGGTCCAGGTATCTTTGGGTATTACCTCTTCCGACTTGATCACCAAACCAGCAACGCCCACCTCTACGTGGCCTTCGCTATCCACACCCATCGTCAGTTGGCTCTGTCCTAACGACAGGATGGTGCCGCTCGATATCCATTTCATCCAGAAATCGATTGAGAAGTCGCCATTGAGGAAGATGGGGTTCAGCGTTCTTGGCGTGCCTCCTGCAGGGTACAGGCGCACGGCCACGTCGTGCTGTACCTTCTGACTGTTGAGCTTGGCCGTAACGATAATGTTCTTGTCGCTGACATAACCTGGCACGATGTCCTCGTTAAACTCCACCATCAAGTCATCGCCATAGCCCAATATACCATTTGTTGGTTCTGGTGTGGTGAGCTGGCGTGGAGCCGCGTCATCTTTCACCACTACAATCTCTTTGCTATAGACGTTTACCGCCTCCGTGCCATACATCGTCTGGGTATAGGCGCGGAACGTGTAGTTGCCTTGTGGATAGAAGTTGGCATCACCCATATTATAGGTCAAGCGCAGGTCACCAGTTGCGGGCAACGGTTTTCCCCCCAGTCTCGCCGTGTCTTCTTCGTTCACCACGAACTGTAGTTCTGAAGGTTGTGTCCACGTAGCGGAACCCTCGTAGCGATATTCTACACCAAGTTTTTTCATTCCCTTGAACTGGCGATCGAAGTTTTTCAGTTTCAACTCCAGATTGCCCTTGGTACGCTGTATGTTCTCAATGTTGAATATCGGCTCGTCAATAGCCAGGTCTATAGGACTTGAACTAGGTTGGAAGTGTATGTTTATCGTTACCGCATCATTAATAGCTATGGGCTCATAAGGTGAGACAAACAATATCTTCAAGTCTTCATAATCGAGCACGCTTTGGTCAGTCTGTCGCACAGTAAGAACCTTTTTCACCGTTTCTCCTGCAGGAATCAATATGGAGCGTCCATCAGCAAGTATGCCATCCATTAGCACTTCCAGTCCCTTTTGATTAGCCTTTTCCTGTACGATGAGCTTATAGCTAAACTCAAAGCCCTGACTAGTGTTACTCAGGTTAGTGAGGTGCAAGGTAAACTGCCCAGCCTGTCCAGCAGGCACATCACTCAAAGTGACACTCTTGGCACTATTGTCGGCATTACCATCAAGGCTAATGCGGATATTGGGGCGTTCCATTTGCTCGGTACCGTTGCTAAGAGTATGCATTCCTGCCTCGAAATACTTCGTTTTCTCTTCGCCCTCGTAAGGGTTGTAGCTCTGTCCACCAAGGAGGAAGAAGCTGTCGCTCCAGCCACTAGGCGATTTGTAAATGCTGACACTAAAGTCAGTGCCTCTGTTGCCGTCGCTGAACGAATAGTCAAACTGAGCCCAGTCCTTAGTGTTCTCGTCAGAGTCGCTCTCTGAGGTCGACATGTACCAACCGTTCTCAGTGGAAACATCCAAAGTAAACTTTGAAAACAGTCCACCAAGGCTTATTTCGGAATTATATCCACCCTTTCCGATATATCCCCAGTTGTGATTGTAGTTATGTCTTTTCTGGTAGGTAGTGTCGTTACGGTTACTGTAGGAATGGGAGCTTCCACCATCAAACGAGATATTTTCCTTGAAATAGTCGTTTCCTTTCATGGCTTCAAGCTTATCTTGCTCGTTATCTGCCATCACCTTGCGCCAGCTCTCAATCTGATCCGTACACCACATCACGCTGTCGGTATAGGCTTTTTGGCCGTCCCATCCTTTCGGTCCATACTGGATATAGGTACTATCATGGACACCTAATTTGGGATCATCCTCTTTAAGCCATGTAACATAGGCGCAATGGTCGCTTTCGTTTTTATAATTCTGTGCTTCTGCCTTGTCCTTGACGAAAGTAAACAGCGAACGACGTGTATCTTCCCACTTCGGTATCATCACTTTTTCCAGTTCATAGGCAGTGTACATGAAAGTGGTTGTGATGCTGTCGTCCAGTGAGATGGCATTCTTCAGGTCGAGTACGAAGGGATAATCCTTACCAATACGGTGGAATCCTAGTTGACGACAGGTGCCAACGATAATGTTGGTTGAGGCACCGATATAGACATCGCCGGCAGAACCTACATAATACATACCTGTACCCGTAGAGACGGACTTGGTCGTTGTGACGGACCACGTCTCGTCGGTCTGGTTGTTGCGGTTCACCCTATAATGTGTACCATCAACGGTATTTATGACGTTTTTGGTCTTCTGTACGTTTGCAACACCAATACCGATAACGGTCTCAAATGTAGCACCCAATCCCTTGCCTATCGTAATGGCCTCATCACCATAGAAACCATGAGCCTCGCTCCTCATCTTTGTTCGGACGGAACCTGTGCTCCATGTTGTCTTGGAGGTTGCTCCTGGTGGATCGCGCAGAACCATGACTACCTTGTCAGGGCCGAGGGTGACGAAGTTCGTACCCGTGGTCAGCGAACCGAGGACAATGGCGTTGATGCCGTCGTAGGTGTAGGTGCGACTATTACGTTCCATGGTCATACTCAGTTGGCGAGTATAAGGTGCTGCAATGTTTGGCAGTCCGGTCTTGAAGGAGAATTCATTCTTTCCCTTGACATCGAGTATCAGCTGATTGGTCTTCAAATCATAGATATCACCAACTTTCAGTCCCAAGGATTCATCATCCACACGTGCCACCACCATTTGCTCGTCACTCATCTCGTTGCTTATAGTCACCACCTGCCCATCAAGTGCAAGGGTGTCGGCCACGGCGGGAGTGGTATCATAGTTCATATAGGGTTCATAACCCCATACGCACATTTTCACATTGTCTCCTCCGTCGTAGATAGGGTAGCCGTAGGTATAAACGGGATTACCCTCTTTGTCGAGAGTCCAGATATCGTTGATGTTGGTGGATCCGAAATCATCGACAAAGTTCTCAAAAGTCTTCCTTCCGAATACGCCCTTCGGCGCATCACCGTCGCCGTTGACGGTCATCTGCCACAGTTTTAACTGCGGTTCGGCAAAGTATGTCTTCACCATCTTTGTGTTGTACGAATAAGACTTCTTCGTCACATTTCCGTCCTCGTCAGTAAGACACAGCGTGTCAGCATATTCTGCGTTCACATTGGTCAGGTCAACCTCAGGCAGTGCCCCAAAATCGATATTGGGGTTCGAGTCGATACGCAGACTCTTTATCTTGTACTTCAGGGGAGGGAGCATCGCCGAGAATTCGCCCGAGAGCGAGTCTGTGCGAATGTATATGTATTTGGCATCATAGCCCGTGCCTGTCATCGTGCGACTGCTAATACTTGCTGTGTCGCTTTCCCAGACACGATTGGCAGAGGCATCACTAATATGGTCATCGGCACAGTTCAGCGAGAACGACTCATTGTTCAGCGCCAACTGGACGGTGGCCATACCGATGTTATTGTTAGACAGGGCAAAGCCCACTGCTAAGGTATCGTTGACTAATCCGCCACTTACACGACCCACAAAGTTCACCAAGGTAGAGTCGGTAAAGTCGTGCTGCACAGCACGGTCGAAGTTGAACATGCCTTGCGTAGGCCAACGTCCGCCATCAACAAAAGTGTGACCTCCGAGTCTGGCTTCCACGAAATGCTTGCCGATAGGTACAGCTACCTCGTAGTAACCACTCGCGTTGGTCTGGACTACCTCACCGTTGCTGTTTTGCACCACACCATCCACGTACATTTGTACGCCTTCAACGGGGACGTTGGTACCGGCATAATAGATATGTCCGCTCATCATAAACGATGACACATCCTTGAAGTTGGCTGTGTGAACAAGTGCGTTCTTGCTCACAAAGAGCAAAGTCTTATTAGGATTAAACTCATGGATACCCAACAGAGGTATGACAGAGTATGAGGAACCTTCGCCCGTGAACGGTATGCCTTGTATGATATAGTTACCGTCTTTGTCGGTCTTGGCCTTCAGCGCCAACACGCTAGGCGTGAGGTTCGAGGCTTGTGCATTGCTGACCACTCTGCCGTGGTGCTTGCGGTAATTGGTGCCGTCGCGCGAATAGTCGAAGAACTGCGTGCGCAGACCCTCGTCAAAGGTCCAGTAGGTCTCCAGACTCTTCTCGTCGCCCACGAGCAAGTGGTCGAAATTCTCCAGGATATCGGCCTCACGGAGACTCTTCGTCCAGAGGCGGAACTCATCAACCGTTCCCCTGAAATGTCCCACTTCGAACTGCGTGGCCCCAGTCAGATTCAGGTCACCGTCCCAAGTTATGGTTGCTTTCTGCACGATGGGGGTGTTGTTGTCATCGACATTCAGCACGTAGCAGGTCAGTGTAGAACCACTACGAGTCAGTGACACGTGGTTGTACGTTTCTTTACGTAATGTAATACCTTCGAACGTTAATGTGCTAGTAGCATTCTGGAAGGTCAGCTGTCCGCTGTCGGTCATGCCCAAGGCAATGTCATTGCCGAAATTAACAATCCTACTGTCGTTAAACGTTTCTGGGAACAGCCACATCTGAACAGAGAAGTTATCTGTAGCGAATTTCTTGGCGGCATAGTCTGCTGACGGGTACTGCCATGTCACGGCGCCATTCACGTCGTTGAAGTACATGGAGTGGAACTGATCCAGGTCGTCACCCTCAGAACTGGTCTTCGTCATCACCACTTCTACGTCCTGCACGGCCGTGCCCGTCGAGCCGAAATCGATGCGACCGGTTACAGTACCTGTCGACTTGGCAAAGCCGATGTCAGTGATTTCGTTTTTGATGATACTGCCGTCCTCACATTTGTCTTCCACAGTAACACGGTAGTCGTAATACACACCGGGCAGGGCTTTCTCGTCGGTAAACAACATGTATTCATCGTTGCTCGACATGCGGGAAAGTACCTCCCAGGCCTCATTTTCCTGCTCGGCCAGGCGACGTTCCACCATATAGGTCTTCGCCGCGAGCGAGCCCTGCAGATTGACTCGCCACGAGAGTTTCACCGAGCCTTCATATACACCCTTCGAGGCATCGAGTTCGTAGAAAAGTGTCGCACTGCCAATGGCCTTCGTGCTGATGTTATACGTATTGAGCACCTTGTTGTCAATGACACCCTCTATGCGATAGGTGTGCCCATCGCAGGCGTTCAGCGGCTCCTCGGCATAGGGAACGCCCGTATCCTCGTCAACCTTGTTCTGGCGGTTGTCGTGTTTATCGGTGGTACGGTGCTCCCAACGGAACTTGGTCTGCATGGCCGAGGCCTTCAGTTTGTATGTGGGATCCTCCTCATCGTCGATGTATATCCAGAACTGATTGCCAAAGCCCTCGGAATAACCGTCAGACGTCCAGGTAAATACAAGACGGTCGTCCTGCTGCTCCACCATAAGATTGTTTACTGGTACCGTGCGTACTACGCTTACCGTCACTGTAGCTTTCGTATCATCGCGCTTAGTATTCTCATCCCAGAACTTCGAGACATAGTAAATCTCATAAGTTGGCGAAGACTCGTTCACAAAACTGTCGTCTGCATAGGTTCGTACATCGTGATTGAGCTTTGCAATCTTTTCACCGTTGCGATAGACCACCCACTGAAAATCGTTGTAATTACCAGGAATAGTATTCACATTCCACGTCAGTTTAACTTTCTTCTCGGCTTGGTTAAATACTGCGGTAAGGTCTTTTGCCTTAACAACGGGCGGATTGATAGTAACAGTCTTACTGATGACAGGACTGTTATCCGCATAAACGAGTCCGCTGACTGAGGTGCCGTCCAGATAGGCATCCACCTTGTAGTTGCCAACGTTGATGGCCTCAGGTACAGCACACGACCAGCTGCCTTCGTTCACTCTGTATTTCAGAGTGCCGTAGTCTGCATTGGTTTTCCAAGTGTCCTTGGCTATCAGATTCAGCGAATTGCCATTGAACGTAAGGTCTGAGGCAAAAACGGGCTCTTCCTTGAATTTCAGAGTCTGGGTGGTGAAATACTGTTGGATAAAAATATCATCGCCATCGGCCCCCTTGTTCACGTCACAAAGACCGCTGTACTTGGAGTTGCGCCATGAGATAGCGCCTGTTTCGGCTTTGTCATCCTCACCAGAACTCGTCGTTGACAGTTTTGTTATCACGCGCTTACTATCACCATACGTCAGCAGATTCTTTCTGTCGCGCGTATAATAAAGGTAGATATACGCACCTCCTGCTCCGCGGTTCAGGTCGCCGTTGAATCCGCTGTTGGTCGCGCTTCGATAGTAGGTGCGACCTTCAAACGTGAAGGAGTTCACGTTCTTATCCGATGCACAGATGTCGGTGATGTAGCCCGTCTCCGAATTAGCCGTGCTACTGGTCTTATAGGCAATATAGACATCCCAGCCGCCAGCTTTCCTGTTGAGGTCTTTATCGACGACTATCCAGCCTTTATTCTTGTACTCAGCCTTTAGGGAAGAGCCACCACCTTGTTTGGTTCCAAGTGAGATCACTTCGGTGATATAGCCATCGGCCTGCACACCTGTCACTATCGCGATAAGCATAAACACTACTACGAGCATTCGCTGTAGTGTGGAGTTGAATCGTTTAGTTTCCATAGGTCTTTATTTATTGTTTTAGTTATCGTTAATGTTATCGTCTTCGTTTAATTCACCGCTACTGGCACTTCGTAGTATTTCCCTTCCAGCATCTTGGCGTGCTTTGTTGCTGTGTAGGTGTTTTTGCCGTCGCTCACGGTGAAGTGGAAAGCAAGTTTTTCATCGCAAGGGAACAGAGCCACATAGACCACACCCGCCGCATTTGCATCGTCAAGCGTGATAGAAAGCGGCCCCAAATAGGGACCAGAATCAGGTGTAACATGAACAGATTTCGGATCAGCAAGAAGTGACACCGTTCCCGTTTGAGGATAGCCGGCAGCACCGCCAGTTCCCCAACCAATCTGCACCGACTTCACTTTGACAGGACTATCGATGTTAGTAAACGTGAACTTGCAAAGTGACAGCAGGCTCTTCGTGTCGGTGATAGAACCTGTAGCCGTACCACCGTCTGCCGAGGTCACCGTGCCCACACCATATATATAATGATAGCGTGTGCCTATGTCAGCCAGCGTACCTTTCTGTCCGCTCAGATCGATGGGGTAGGATAGGGAACCATTCGCTGGCAACTCGGGCGTCACCGTTGGGAGTACGATGGCAATATTGTCACCCTGCTTGCAATAGACGCTACCCGTCAGTGTTGTCGAGGCTCCTGCTGTCGAGGGCGTGAGTGTGCCGTAGCGCAACTCTGGCTGTGCGTTCAGGTTGATGTATGTCGGCCTGTCAGTCGTTTCCCATGTGGCTTCGTACGTCGATGGGTTAATCGCTGCCCTGGTATTCATAGACACATTGGAGATGGTGAGTTGTCTCATGCGACGTCCGCTGTTGTCGTCCTGCGGTGTATTGTCATCATCCGATGAGCAGGAGCACAACAAGGCTGCCATAACCATGAACCAATAGCTAATGAATTTTACTCTTGTCTGTTCCATATTCCTATTCTTGTGTATGTTGTAATAAATCGCTGAAAAAACGTATGTTAGTCTGTCCAGCCGTCGCTTTCGTCAGAGCCGTTACCACCCTTTTGGTAACCACTCATGTCCACACTCATGCCAGTTCCGCTGACCACTAACAGGTGACGTCGCCCTTGCATCATGACGACCTTCGTTTTAGGTTTCTCGTATTTGTCTTTCATTGTCAGTTCTTTGCTGTTAGGTTTTTATAATAATGTGCAAAGGTAGTAAAAAAATATCAATATACCAAACAATTTCTATGATTTTTTTTAAATCACACCTTAATTCCGCAGCATTTTAGTTTAACTTTCTTTATAAGTACCTGGGCAACAAAAAGTTCTTCGACGCGCGAAGCGGAAAAGCCGAGCGGCTCAGGATTTTGCCATGTCTTAGTGCTGCAAATCAAGACAAGCAAAAATCATCAATGGCATGGCAAAGGTACAACAAAAATCTGAGAAAAACACCGCTTTTGGTGGAATATTTTTCGTTTTGGACAAATTCGACTCTATTCTGTCCTCTGTAATCGACTCTCACCTAGGACTTCGCAGCACTCTGATTACATACGGAAAAGTTCTACATCCGTGCCGAGCGGCATACAAGTCATGTCAAGCGATTCTAAGCCTAGAGTCAGACAGAATCATCATAAGCAAGGACTAAATCAGACAATCGAAAAATTATCTGCGGATTTTAGGTATTACAAAATGTTTTTCGGCAAAATGTCTTTCTACCGTTTACAGAGTCAATAGTTATAGAGTCACAAGCTGATGTAAAAGGAGGTTAAAAAACAAAAAGCACTCGGTCATTCGACATAAAATGACTACCTTTGTAGCCAAATCGTGTGAGACATGGAGTGGATAAACAATCTGC
>JAEEGJ010011697.1_pt1 | contig 22129 bp, 17 predicted proteins | sample 8958761 | NCBI WGS metagenome assembly JAEEGJ01 (sample SAMN16246546, study PRJNA631951) | gut metagenome | biome: gut microbiome; feature: rumen; material: RS-attached | host: Bos | place: Iran: Karaj | collected 2018-10 | reverse complement strand
TGAATATCTTTGGGATGGTTACCCGCAGAAATCAATACAAGGGATTCATGACACAGGAGTCAATCAATGCTGATAAGGTTTCTGACTTCCTTGACAAGATGTCCTTGCAAGTCAGGAAGAGGACCTTCGTCGTACTTGATAATGCCACGGTGCATCGAAATGCCAAACTCAAGGAGTTGAGAAGTATTTGGGAATCCAGAGGCTTGTTCCTTTTTTTCCTGCCCCCATATTCTCCAGAACTCAATCTCGCGGAAACTCTTTGGCGTATTCTTAAGGGCAAATGGATCCGTCCGATGGACTATGTCTCCAATGACACCCTGTTCTATAGTGCTAACAGAGCATTAGCAGCGGTCGGCATAAGCCTTTTCGTCAATTATTCAAAATGTGCATAGTTAATTTTGATCAACTACTTATTTATAATGTATAATAGGACTTTTGTTTTAACCACCTTGTTGGTTGCGATTCCTGTGTTGGCCAGCGCTGCCCCTGTTACCCGTCAACAGGCTCAGGAAGTGGCCCGTCAGTTTATGATTGAAAAGGGCATGACAACCGAAAATGCCGAGATGGCTTTCAAGGCACCCCGCCGTGGACAGGTTGCCGATGAAAATGCTTACTACTACGTGTTCAATGCTCCGCAGAACCGGGGATATGTGATTGTGTCGGGTGATGACCGTACTGCCGAAGTTCTTGGCTATGCCTATAAGGGAACATTCGATGAGTCGCAATTGCCGATGCATTTCAAGTCGTTTCTTCAAACTTACGCCGACGAAATCCAGTACCTCGATGATGCCAAAATCACCGAGGTTCAACGTGCTCCACGTCGTGCTGAAGAACAGGATTACGATCCCATCGAGCCATTGCTGAGCAGCCATTGGGACCAGGGTACGCCTTACAACGCCCTCTGTCCTGGTGGAAGTCCTACAGGTTGTGCTGCCACATCGACAGCTCAGGTTATGTATTATCATAAATGGCCTGCTGCCACCATAGCCGAGATACCTTCTTATTACACATCATCGCGTCATTACCATATGGATGCCGTTCCTGAAGGTACTGTAATCGACTGGGATTCAATGATTGACACTTATAAGTCTAATTCGAGCAGCGAGTCGCGACAGGCTGTTGCTGAACTGATGAGCTATGTGGGTCGAAGCATGAAGATGGATTACGACTTCATGGGTTCGGGTGTCTACAGCCAGGATATGGTTCCCGGAATCAGCACTTGTTTCGACTACCAGGCCACTCAGCTCTATCGCAAGAACTTTCCACTCGTGGCTTTCGAGGACTCCATCTATCAGCAACTTGCAACAGGCTATCCTGTGATCTTCAATGGCATGTCGACAGGTGGTGGACATAGTTTCGTGGTCGATGGCTATGATAGCAACCACTATTTCCATATCAACTGGGGATGGGGAGGAGTGGATGACGACTATTTCCTCCTTTCGGTGCTCAATCCTTACAACAACACCAGCCTTGGCTCAAGCAGTTCGAGCGACGGTTTCAGTTTCGACCAGGATGTCATCTTCCTTAAACCGGAACTTCAGACCAAGACCGAGGTTCCATCCTTTTCAATGAATATCGTGGGTGTAACTGATCGAGGCGTCCTCTTGGAATATTACAACATCGCCTATGCGACCCACGTCTTCGAGTTTGGACTGGGAGACTTGGTCGATGGTGTAGCTACTCCTGTCGCCAGCACCATGCACAAGGAGACTATCCGTAGTTTGTGGGGCGAGGAAGACATGGAATTCCGCGTGTCGGGACTTGATGCTGGCACTCATCGTCTGGTTCCTATTTCCCGCTTGGAAGGTGATAGTGTTTGGTCGTTCAATGTTTATCCTTATGCTGATGTGATGGTAGGGGAGGATGGTTCGCTGGAGTTCAACACTGTTTGGAACAAGATGAAGACCGAGAACTATACATTTGAGGGTAGTCTATTCGTCGGTCAGTTGCAGAACTTCAATGTCACTTTCCGCAACGATACCGACCAGGATTACTACGGTCCGATCTATCTCTTCTCCAACCGTGGTGAGAGCAAGTCGCCGAATGGGCGGTATTCTTCATACGAAGGCTACTCTGTTCCAGCACATGACAGTCTGCGAGTGTCGTTCTCTTTCAGACCCTCAGCCAGCGGAGCATGGACTGTCAGCTTTGCATCCGACCTCAATGGAAAGTGCATCCTCGGCAGTTGTACCGTCAGCATCGATGCCGGTGACCTGACTGTCGATGGCATTCGCTACAAATTGACTCCCGATACGCAGGAAGCCAAGGTCGTGGCTGGCCGCGATGCATATGTCGGTAACATTGTTATCCCCGACACCATTGTTTCGAATAACAGAAAATATGTGGTAAATGCTCTTGATAAGAATGCGTTCTATGGTTGTACAGAGTTGTTGAGCGTCGTATTGCCCGCTCAGCTCACTGCAATAGGCGAATATTGCTTCGAGGATTGCTCGAGCCTGACGAGTCTCACGATTCCTGCACCAGTCAAGAGCATTGGTCCTGGAGCCTTTGCGGGGTGCATCAACCTTTCCGATATTCAAGTGGACGAGCTCAATGCCAAATATTCGGCTCACGATGGCATGCTGTTCTCAAGCGAAGGCAAGACCTTGAACTGTTATCCCTCTGCACATGGTGTCGTGAACAATCTGCCCGACTCCTTGACCATCATAGGAGATGGTAGTTTCGCAGGCACAGCCATCACTCGCCTTATCCTCCCCGAGAGTGTCATGAGGCTTGGTTCGGCCTGCTTCAATGGATGCGAAGAACTCACGATGATCGTGCCGAAGCGCCAGAAGGCTCCTTCTTGCCTCACGGGTAACAGTTCGGGCACCTTTGCAGGTTTGGATTTCGACAAAATTCAGGTCATCATCCCAGTTGGCGCCGAGGCCTCCTATTACAAGGCCGATGGCTGGAAGCTGTTCTCGAACGTTAGTCTCTTCAAGGCTTTCGGCAAAGCTGGTGTCCAGGGCTTCTCTTCGTCGATAAATATCGACCTCGATGGAATCGTCGTTGTTGATAATGACTTCGAGGCATTAACTGATGAGGTTACTACTACAGCCTATAAGGTGGGTTATGAAAGCGAATCCGGTAAGATTCTTGCTTCGGCTGTTCAGGGTGTGCTTCCTGCAGGCAATGGATTGCTAGTCGGAGGACAGTCGATCCTGGTATTCCCGACCACCGATGCAGAAGCTACGACCGACGTCACAGGCAATCTGCTCGTTGCAGCCCTTGTCGAGACCGACCTTTCCGAAATCAAGGATGCCTACATTTATCAGGATGGTACGTTTGTGGCCAACTCTTCTGATATCGTTTCGGCAGGCGATGCCTATCTTGTGCTCGTAGGCTCTACGGCCCTTTCGATTCCTGTTAATTTCGATAAAGAGCCTGGCGGTATCAGCACCATCCGTGTTGACGCTTCCGAGGCTGTTCTCTATGACCTGCAGGGCCGTAGGGTATCAGTTCCCCAGTCAGGCTTCTATATCTTGAATGGACAGAAGATCCTTCGATAGCATCGCTGGATGAGCTCTCCATTTGCGCTGGCCGGCAGAACATCTTCTGCTGGCCAGTTTCGATTGTTGCCATCACTTGTCTTTGTAGCCGAATCTACACATTATATATATAATAAATGAACGAAAAGGAATTGTCCAAGCCCAGAAGGACAGGCCAAACCGCCTTTACAATACTCTTCATCGTCAGCTTCTGTCATTTGCTCAACGACACGATGCAGTCGATGATCCCTGCACTCTTTCCTGTTCTGAAGGAGGACTTCAGTCTGAGTTTTGCTCAGATTGGAGCCATCACGTTGGTGCTTCAGGTCACATCGTCCATCCTGCAACCGTTTGTTGGGTTTTATGCCGACAAACACCACCATTCCTGGCAGTTGTCTGTGAGCATGCTCTTCACGTTGTCAGGCATCCTATTGTTGTCTTATGCTACTAGCTATGAGATGATCCTGATGGCAGTAGTTTTGATGGGATGCGGTTCTTCCATTTTCCATCCGCAGGCTTCGCAAGTGGCACAGGTAGCATCGGGAGGAAAGAAGGGATTGGCGCAAAGCATCTTCCAGGTAGGCGGCAATGGAGGTTATTCCATTGGTCCATTACTTGCCGCACTCATCGTATTGCCAAGAGGGCTTGCCGGTGTTCGCTTGCTCGCCTTCGTAGCCATCTTTCTTGCCATCATCTTAGGCTACATCGGTCGATGGCTTGTGCAGGAGATGAAAGATGCACGAAAGAAAGCCGTCGAGCATTGGGCTACGGTGAAACAATATAGCCGGCGACGAATCTATTTCTTCATCTTCATCCTGTTCATGCTGATGTTCTCGAAGAACTTCTATACTTCGAGCATGACCAACTATTTCACATTCTTCCTCATCGACAAGTTCCACATTTCGGTGGCCAATGCACAAGTTTGTCTCTTCGCCTTCCTTGCCTCTCAGGTCGTTGGAACCATCGTGGGAGGATGGATTGGCGACAAGTATGGTCGCAAGTATGTGATATGGTTCTCGATATTCGGGGCTGCACCCTTCACGTTGCTACTTCCTTATCTCGATGGCTTTGCCACTACCGTTGGTCTGTCCATCGTGATTGGTATGGTTATGGCGTCCGCATTCTCGGCCATCCTCGTTTATGCCACCGATCTCATGCCGCATCATACAGGCACGGTGGCAGGCATCTTCTATGGCCTTTCGTTCGGACTGGGAGGACTTGGCAGCAGTTTCTTTGGATGGCTGGCCGATCAGACCAGCATCCTATTCATCTTTAAGGTCAGTGCCTTGCTTCCCTTGCTTGGCATCATAGCCGTCTATCTGCCAAAGATGAAGAAAGAGACTGCATAAATTGTTGTTTTGTGTTAAAATTACGCGTTTTCAGAAAGAAATATCCTCTAAGACTTGTTTTTGTCCCTGAAATCGTGTATCTTTGCCGAAACAAAGTCAAAAGATATGGAAAATCACGAAAAACCCCACTTCGGATATATCTATCCACGACCCGCAGTCACCACCGATTGTGTCATTTTCGGTTTCGATATGACCGATGAACTCCTGAAGGTGTTGCTTATCGAACGAGGTATCGAACCTTTCAAGGGTCGTTATGCTCTGCCGGGCGGTTTCATCAAAATTGAGGCCAAGACCAATGAATATGGTCTGGTGGTCGAGGAGAAGAACGAGAGTCTCCTTGAATGTGCCAAACGAGAGCTGAAGGAAGAGACCGGCTTCGACGTTCAGAACATCTATGAACTTGGCACATGGAGTACTCCAGGTCGAGACCCTCGATGCATTACCATCACAGATGCCTATTATGCCTTGGTGACCATCCAGCCTGTTCGGGGTGGAGATGATGCTGCCGATGCCAAATGGGTTCCACTTTATCAGGTGCTCAATACCATTAAGAATCTGCCTGACGGTATGCGGTTTCTGGCTTTCGACCACGACGAAATCATTACCGCAGCCCATATCCGTCTGCAACAGCAGTTGTGCTTCGAACCTTTGGCCTTCAAACTTTTGCCCAAGCGATTCTCGATGTCGACGCTCCAGAAACTCTATGAGGCCATCCTCGAAAAGAATTTCGACCGTCGCAATTTCGCCCGTAAGATGCTCGACAGTGGTATTCTTGATGTGTTCCCCACCGAATCGAGAAACATCAACTATCAGCTTAATCTCGAGAAGTACGAGGAATTCAAGCGCACCGGCAGGCTCTCGAACCTGATTTTCTGATTATTCGGGAAGATCCTGATAATTGTTGAAAGCGTGTCAAGCAGACGCGCTTTTATTTTTCCATATTTTTGTACTATCTATGTTTACCTATTTGTCTTTTTGACACATAATGATGTAAGAAGACAAATTACCGAGTGTTTAACCAATTATTAAATAGTACACAATTATGTTAGGAGCAATCATAGGCGATATCGCTGGATCAACATTTGAGTTCTGCAACACGCATGACTACAACTTCCCGCTCTTCGACCTGTTTAGCAATTTCACTGACGACAGCATCTGCACTGTGGCAGTTGCCGAGTGGCTTCTCGATGACCCCAACCTCTCGCACGCGGTTCTGGAACAGAAACTGGTGGAGTTTGCCAACGAATTTCCCTGCCCGATGGGAGGATATGGTGGTGGCTTCCGCACCTGGCTCTTCTATCCCGAGCAACTCAAGGACTATCGCGGTTTCTATACGGGCGGCGAACGAGTCCCCTACAATTCCTGGGGCAATGGTTCGGCTATGCGCGTTTCGGCAGTAGGCTGGATGTTCGATACACTTTGGCAGACCGAGAATGCTGCCGAAATCTCGGCATCCATCACTCACAATCACCCCGAGGGCATCAAGGGAGCACAAGCCACGGCGGCAGCCATCTTCATGGCACGGACAGGCAGCACGAAGGAGGAAATCCGCAAATACATCGAGGAGAAATATGGATACGACCTGCATCGCACCTGCGATGACATTCGTCCGACCTACTATTTCAATGGCAGTTGCCAGGGCACGGTACCCGAAGCCATCGTCGCCTTCCTCGATAGTCGAGACTACGAGGATGCTATTCGACTGGCTGTCACTCTGGGTGGCGACAGCGACACCATTGCCTGCATTACGGGCGGCATAGCCGAAGCCTTCTATAAGGAAATCCCCTCTGATCTTGCCGGTGATGCACTCGACAAACTGCCTTCACGCTTCATCGAGGTCATCGGACGACTGCAGGAGAAAGGACATTACATCAAGACGTTCTGATGGTCGATGCTGTCTTATTCGAACAATACACCTTTTTAAATATATTATTAACAGTCAAACTTAAAAACAATTGTTATGGAGAAAAAAGCACGTATTTACAACTTGATTATCGTTGATGAGAGTGGATCAATGGGACACCTGAGGGAAGCAACCCTTTCGGGAATCAACGAGACGATTGGAACCATCCGCAGTGCCCAGGAGGAGTTTAAGGAGACGCAGGATCATACGCTGACGCTTGTCACTTTCGACACGGGTAACACTCCCTATGTGCGGACGATGATCGACAACAAGCCCATCGCAGAGGTTAAGGAATTTACTGACTATATGCCTTGTGGTGGCACGCCTCTCTACGATGCGATGGGTCAGTCGCTGACACGCCTGCACGACCGCATCAAGGATGACCCCGATGCGGCTGCCGTGGTCACGGTCCTGACCGATGGATTGGAGAATTCTTCCCGCGAATGGACAGCCTCTGCCCTTCGCAGTCTGATTGAAAAGCTGAAGACCGAAGGTTGGACATTCTCCTATATGGGCTCGGCACACAACGTGAAGGAAGTGACCGACCTTCTGGCAATCGACAATGTGGTGGAATTTGCCCACGATGAACGTGGAACCCATAACACTTGGCTTCGTGAGCGTTCTTCGAAGAGAGCCTATTATCGTAAGATGAACGATATGTATGGCCACGAGGCTTCGCTTTCTGCAATGGAGATGATGGAACAAAAGCGTCAGTTCGCACGCGAATACTATGGTCCAAGGGTGACTCCCGACAACATCAGTACACTTAATGCCGGTGAGATCTTCGTATTCGGCAGCAACATCCGAGGCTGTCACGCAGGAGGAGCGGCGGCAGCTGCAATGCATCATTTCGGTGCCATCTGGGGACAGGGTGAGGGTCTGCAGGGGCAGAGCTATGCCATCCCGACGATGGAAGGCATCGCAAACTTAACTGGCGCTGTGGAACGATTTACGAAGTTCGCTGCCGAACATCCTGAAATGCGTTTCCTCGTGACGCGTATCGGTTGTGGCATTGCAGGCTACACACCCTCGACGATTGCCCCGTTGTTCCGCGACTGCATCATGCTCGAGAATGTGACCCTTCCTGCCGACTTCTGGCAGATCCTGGGCATCACGAACTATGACCTTTAAAAAGGCAGCAGGGGAGAGCCTGCTTTGATTGGCTCTCTCCTGCTGTTTGATTGTTTCGCGAATCGTTTTGATGATTCGGTTCTTGGTGCTCTTGGCTACGTCCTCGTTGCTGTAGCCCAGTTGCTGTGCAAGTTCCCTCATCGTTCGTTTGTCGTAGTAGTACCCTTCGAGCAAAGCTCGTTGACGAGGGTTGAGCGTTCGGATGGCCTGTTCGATGGCCTCCATCTTGCGTTGCTGTGCCTTCTCGCTCTCTTCGATGAAGTCAATCCACGATTGAATCTCTTTCTGAATCAAGTCAAGCCTTTCGGGCAGGATGCTTTCGTCGTCGAGCGAAGTCTCCAGGTTCTCGTACGTCCGCTTGCGGAGGTACTCGTGAGCTTTGTTGATGCAAATGCTCGTCATATAAGCCAACAGATTTTTCGGCTTCTCGGTAAGTGTTCCAACCATCAGCTTTTCCAGAAGGACCAGCCAGGCGTCTTGCAGAATGTCTTTGGCGTCGAATTCCGGAATCCCGTAACGCTTCGTCAAAAGTTCCAACATTTTCGAACGAGTCAATTTCTCCTCTTCCGTGTTCATGATTTCAAAATACTCTCTCTTCATATCGCTAAAGTTTGTCGAATTGCACTGCAAAGATAGGAAAAATTTCTTCATCTTCCAAACTATTTCGTAACTTTTTTCTAAAAAAGGTTTCTTTTCCCCGTAAATCTTCAATTTTGCTATCTGACACCCTTGTTTATTGCGTCATTTTTACATAAATATATGCAAATATGAGTAAGCTGTCAAATAAATGTGTGATAATTCGTCATATATCCCATTTCTTTGGATTAATCGACGAATTATTCATAATGCGTAAAAGTGACACAAATAATTTCGTACAATAGGATATGGGTTTCGTACAATTTGTCCCATTTTTTTTGGAAATATCATCGCCAATCCTTATCTTTGCGCCATCAAAAGTGTTAAATTAAACAAAATAGGGGTGCCGGCGGACTTGGTTGATGATGATTGTTTTGGAGAATACAAAAAATACCCTTATCTTTGCAGCAAATAATTAAAAGCGTTTTATTGGAAACAATTCAAGGATGACCCCGCATCTGACAATCTCCAACACCATTGGCCTCTACAGGTTCCCGATCGACAGCATCGTCTATATTGCTGCCGAGGGGAACTATTCCCGTTTCAAGATGGCCGATAACGACGAACAGGTGCTGGTTTGCCAGTTGGGACAACTTGAAGAAATCATGCGCGAACAACTTAATGAGGAAGACAACCGGTTCCTGCGTGTGGGCCGCAGCTTGATTATCAATCTCGACTATGTCTATGTCATCAATCCGTCAAAGGGCCAACTCATTCTAAGCAATGGTTGTGGTGTGAGATACCCAATCACTGCTTCGAAGGATGCCCTCACGGCGTTGAAAAATGCATACGACAATGGTGTTATCAAATAATGTATTTTTGTCGGAACAATGGAAGACATAAAAGATTCTGAAATTCGTATCATCGGTAAGGACGAAACCTTCGACAAGAACACTGTGCCAGTTAATCCGTCGGCAGAGGGTTCAAAAGATGATTCCGTGCCCGAGAAAAAGAGTTTCGATAGGGAAGAGGGACGATACAATAAACCCAAAGACGGATGGAGCATACGCAAGTTGCTCATCTTGTTTGTACTTTTTGTCATCGTCGCCAATGTGCTCTTCTACATTTTCAAAGGCTGTTTGTATCAACCGCCTGTTGAAGCTCGTATGAATGGGGTAGAGGAATTGGAAAATGCCATGTTCGATCCCGAAGTGCCAGAAGGACAATTTGAGTCGGAAGTGAGTTCCACCAACACGATGATTTTGGACGATCTTTCAGTTTCTTCATCGACATCGGCTATCCCTCATTGTCAGGAAAAGATGGTTGAAATAAATGGAATAGAATTGAAATTGATGATTCCGATGGACGCTGTGCCAAAATTCGTAGTCGGAAAGATTGATCATAATGATGCTAACATCGTCTTGGCCCTTCAGGCTGCGGATATTCGAAAGGATAATGGTGAGATAGTAGGCGCCTGTGTATATAATGGTGAGGTTGTTGGAAAAGGATTGGCAAAGAAAGGATATGTATCGATTATACAAGGAAAAATGAGAATAGGAGTAACTGATCATAGTCCGTTGTTCGAAGCGGCTATTCAGGAAGGAGGCGATTTCTTCCGCCAGTATCCGCTTGTGGCCGATGGTGTCATGATCGAAAATCAACCCAAGGGAAAGGCTGTGCGTCGTGCTATTTGTCAACGAGGAAGCAACTTTTTTGTGGCAGAATCATTGACACCCGAATCCTTTCACGATTTTGCCCAAGCGCTGCAGGATCTGAATATCGATAACGCCGTTTATCTCGTGGGCAGTCAGTATGCCCTTGGATTCCTTCGTGACATCAACAGCAAACTTCACGAATGGGGAGAATCCAAATTCGCCAAGGCTAAAAATATCAGTTATCTGGTTTGGAAAAAAGAATAGGATTACGCTCCCTTACATTTTCAATCGCTTCATCTCCATCATGCAGCTGGTGGCCCACCACGAACGTAGGTCGGCTAGATAATCCTGCTGCACGGCGAAAGTGTGGCTATAAAGATAATTGCGGCAGTTGAACGCATCCCAACTCACTGAGATCTCTCCCTTCTTTGGGATGGACAAGGCAAAGCGGAATAGCACAGTCTTTCCATCGCCAGCCATAACGAGCGGAGCAGTCACTTGTGCCAGGTCTTCGACAAATTGTCTGTAGCATTGGTTCAACTCCGGATCGAAACCTTTCCCTCGTTTATCCTGTGGCTTATTGTGCTTGTTGTCGCTGTTCTGCTTTGCCTCGATTTCTTCCGTTTTCTTCGTTGCTACATCCTTGATTATTCCTTCGAGGAAGGCGACCTTGTAGGCAATCATCGGGCAATGGAAACTGCGCAGCAGACGGCTTCGGTCCAACTTCCGAGTGTTGTGCTGTGACTGTTGCAGGGCATCCCGCATCAGTTGAAGCGTTCGTTGCAGTTCTGCCTCCCTCGCTTCGCGTTTTGTGCGGAGTAATCGCACCGATTCCTTGATGCATTCCTCGACACCGTCACGTGTATAGACCAGTCGCACGTTGTCGGTGTCGTTGCCGTAATGCAGGCAGACGTTGTGTTCACCTGCAAGATAAACCCATGCGCGGTCGTCGGGTTGTGGCGTGAAGTGTTGTCGTTGGACTTCTTCTTCCAGTTTACGCAGCGTGTTGGCTACAAAATCGGTATCGGCCTGATGGCGCTCGGACGTAGCCCAATCGGTCAGTTCACGGATGAGCGCCTTTCCTGCTGCCAGGTAATCTTCAGCAGCCACAGGATCCTCTTCCACATAGCTTCGGTACTCCGACATGAGTCGGGCATCGAGCATGTTGATGTAGTCTTCACCTGCTGCTTCGTATTGCATGTATTCGTTGCGGAGGTTATCGAATTCCGTCACCTCTACCGTCAGTTCCTGATTCATTCTATTTTATTATTGTAACATCGAAAAGCACGTTGCAAAAATACGTATTATTCTGCATTCTTCCAATTTTTAGAATGAAAAACCAAAAAAGTCTCCCGATTTTTTGGATTCTTCCCCGATTTCTTTTATCTTTGCACAAAATTGTTAATCATTATTTGTAAATAATTAATTGTTAATTGTTAATTATTAATTGTTAATTGACTATCATGATCAACCGACAGCTTTTACATCCCGAGAGCATAGTAGTGATAGGCGGCTCGAACAACGTGCATAAGCCAGGAGGCGCCATCGTCCGCAATCTTATTCAAGGAGGATACCAGGGCACGCTCCGTATTGTCAATCCAAAGGAGGATGAGATTCAGGGCATCAAGGCTTTCCACGATGCCAAGGAGATACCGCCTACCGAGTTGGCCATCCTCGTGGTGGCTGCCAAGTATTGTCCCGACTATGTCGATTACCTTGCTGCCGAAAAGCAGGTGCGCGCCTTCATCATCATCTCCGCTGGTTTCGGCGAAGAGACAGCCGAAGGTGCCAAGCGCGAGCAGCACATCCTCGACACATGCGAGAAGTATGGCTGTGCACTCATCGGACCGAACTGCATCGGCATGATGAACGCATGGTATCACGGTGTGTTCACCAAGCCTATTCCCCAACTCAATGCCAAAGGCGCAGACTTTATCTCGGGCAGTGGTGCCACGGCGGTGTTCATCCTCGAATCGGCGGTCATCAAGGGCTTGCCTTTCAATTCCGTCTGGAGCATCGGCAACGGCAAGCAGATTGGTATCGAGGATGCATTGCAATATATGGACGAGAATTTCGACCCTGAGCGTGACTCGCACATCAAGCTGCTCTATATCGAGAACATTTCCGATCCCGACAAACTGCTCTATCATGCCGGTTCGTTGATCCGCAAGGGCTGTCGTATCGCTGCCATCAAGGCAGGCAGCAGCGAGAGCGGTTCACGTGCTGCCAGTTCCCACACAGGCGCTATCGCCAGCAGCGATTCAGCTGTCGAGGCGCTCTTCCGCAAAGCTGGCATCGTCCGATGTTTCTCACGAGAGGAACTGACCACCGTTGGCTGTATCTTCACTCTTCCCGCCTTGAAGGGTCGCAACTTCGCCATTGTCACCCATGCTGGTGGACCTGGCGTGATGCTGACCGATGCGCTTTCGAAGGGCGGCTTGCAGGTGCCCCATCTCACGGGCCCTGCAACCGAGGAACTAAAGACGAAACTCTTCCAGGGCGCTGCCGTCAGCAATCCCATCGACATCCTTGCCACGGGTACTCCTGAGCAGTTGGGCATCGCTATCGACTATTGCGAGAAGCGTTTCGACGAGATTGATGCCATCTTCGTCATCTTCGGCTCGCCAGGTCTTGTGCAACTCTATGAGGCCTATGACGTACTTCACAAGAAGATTCTCGAGTGTCGCAAGCCCATCTTCCCCATCCTGCCTTCGATGAATACGGCAGGCCCCGAGGTGGCAGAGTTCCTGGCCAAGGGACACGTCAACTTCTCCGACGAAGTGACGGTGGCCAACTGTCTCGTTCGCGTGATGAACACCCCCAAGCCGGCGCCTGCCGAGATAACGCTCTTCGGCGTTGATGTGCCGAAGATTCGCGACATCATGAGCGGCCTGAAGGAGAGCGGCTACATCTCGCCCGATCTGGTGCGACAGATTTTCAGTTGTGCCGGCATTCCAATGGTTCCCGAAATGGTTTCGGAGCAAAAGGAAGAACTGCTGGCCTTCGCCGACCGAATTGGATATCCTGTTGTCGCCAAGGTCGTCGGTCCCATTCATAAGAGTGATGTGGGTGGCGTGACGCTCAACATCCGCGATGCCGAACATCTTGCCTGGGAGTTCGACCACAAGATGAAGATCGAGGGAGCTAAGGGAGTGATGGTGCAGAAGATGCTCCGCGGCACTGAGCTCTTCATAGGTGCCAAGTATGAACCGCGTTTCGGTCACGTTGTGCTTTGTGGTTTGGGCGGCATTTTTGTCGAAGTGCTCAAGGATGTCTCCAGCGGATTGGCTCCCTTGTCGGTGTCCGAAGCCGAATCGATGATCCATAGCCTTCGTGGTTATAAGATCATCAAGGGAACGCGAGGACAGAAGGGAATCAACGAGCACAAGTATATGGAGATCATTGTGCGTCTCTCCACCCTCCTGCGTTTCGCCACTGAGATTAAGGAAATGGACATCAACCCGCTCATCGCCGACGAGAAGGAAGTTGTCGCCGTCGACGCCCGAATCCGTATCGAAAAATAATTATCCTCCGTAACCCACCACAATTGTTAATTGTTAATTATTAATTGTTAATTGACCATTGTTAATTATTAATTGTTAATTGACCATTGTTAATTATTAATTGTTAATTGACCATTGTTAATTATTAATTGTTAATTGTTAATTGAAAAAGATCATCAACCCCTGGCTTGGCATCAAAGGCTACAACTGCATCTGTTGTAGCCCAGGTAATCCACGTGGTCTCCATCTTGACTTCTGGGAGGATGGCGACGACATCGTCACCCAATGGCATCCCGATCGTGACTTTCAAGGTTGGCTCGATACCCTGCACGGTGGGGTGCAAGCCATGCTGATGGACGAAGTGGGCGGTTGGGTTGTCACACGCAAACTGCAAACCACCGGTGTCACCAGCAAGATGGAGGTGCAGTATCTCAAGCCTATCTCGACCAACGAGCCCGTGCTTACTATCCGTGGTCATATCGTTCGTCAGATGCGTAATGTCGCTTTCATCGAGACGGAGATCCTTGATTCCTCTGGTGAAGTCTGCACCCGCTCCACCCTTGTCTATTTCTGTGCCTCGAAAGAAAAAGCCGCTGAAACCATTGGCTTCACCGGCTGTGATGTCGAAGAATAAAATAATTGACTCAAGTTTCGCATTTGCTCAACTTGATGGATAATAAGGGATATCTCTTTTTGGGGATATTAGGGATATTAAGGGATATTAAGGGACGATACCTTAGCCTGTAGAGATTGGGACCCAAGAAACATACGTCCCTTAAAATCCCTTAGAATCCCTTAGTTCTGCTTACGCTTCATACTCTGTGGGGTCGAAACCTTCGAGAGCTTCCTTGCGCTCGATGCAGGTGCCGCAGGTACCGCAATGTCGGTCGTGACCCTTGTAGCAGGAGTAGGTGTGCGAATAATCGACGCCCAATTCGCGACCACGCAGCGCGATTTCGCGCTTCGAGAGGGGAGTGTAGGGGGCGAAGAGCGTAACGCCGTTGGTGGTGCCTTCTTCGATGGCGTGGCTCATGGCAACGACAAAGTCGGGGCGGCAGTCGGGATAGACGAAATGGTCGCCTGAGTGGTTGGCCATGAGCACGTGCTGCAAGCCCTGGCTTTCGGCAATGCCGGCGGCGATGCTGAGCATGACACCGTTGCGGAAGGGAACGACGGTCGATTTCATCGTCGTTTCGTCGTATTGTCCGTCGGGTATCTCTTCGTAGCCATTCTTGAGGAGACTGGAGCGGAAGTACTGCTCCATGAAGTCGATATTGATGACGAGATGGGGTATGCCGAGTTTGTGACACTGCCAGCGCGCGCAGGCTATCTCGTGCTCGGCGTGGCGTGAATGATAGTCGAAGGTGACGGCCAGGGCGATGCGCTCCTGGAATTCATGGAGCAGTGTCACGCTGTCCATGCCACCGCTGAGGATAATGATACTGTCTTTCATATTGACGCTTTTAATCCATATATCGCTGCAAAATTACGGCTTTTTTGGCATTTTTCCAAGTATTTCAGTTTTTTTTAGACGAAAAATTTGCTTTCTACGGATTTGTTGCGTAAATTTGCCCCCAAATTTGATAAAAATATCTATTACTTAACCCAAATAAATATGAAGAAGACACTCTTGATGGCCTTTGCCATTGTTGCAGCTGTCGCAATGACTGGCTGCAAAAGTTCTAAAACCCTTTCCGACGCTGCTACCGTAGCATCTCCTACCGAGGAAGTGAAGGAGGTGGAGCCAATCACCTACACTACTCCTACCCGCACTACGACCCGTACCACACCAGTGGCCCAGGCCGGTGACCGCCAGGAGAAGGTTTCGGTGGTGAATAGCGGCGATGCTGGACTCCTGAAGGACTACAATGTTGTGGTAGGCGCATTCAGCAACAAGACCAATGCCGACAACTTCAAGGCCAAGATGGTGAGCCGTGGCTACAATGCCTTCCTCGTACAGAATGAGGCTGGTCTCTATCGTGTAGTAGCTGGCGGCTATGACACCCGTGCACAGGCTGTGAGCGTACGCGACAACATCCGTTCGACCTATGCCAACGATGACCCAGGCACATGTCCTGCTGCTTGGTTGCTCATCCCCGCCTATTGATCAGCCTCTTCTTTTACGATTCATAAAGCCAGATACTTGGGGAAATGCTCCAGGTGTTTGGCTTTTGCTCATTTATACTAATTATCAGTCGAATTTCTCTCGCCGTGTTGGAAAAACGGACAAAACCACTTGTTTTTGTGTTGGAAAAACGGACAAAGCTCTTCTTGGCAAGCCTTGCGCTTGGTGTGCTGCCAGCGACGGCCTCAGCTGACGTTCTCGGTTCTGATGAATCGGGACATCTTGTCATCAATGAGATCATGCAGTCGAATGTTGACAATTTGATGGTTGAGCATGATTTTCCTGATTCATGGGTGGAACTGTATAACCCCACAGGCAAGGCTATCAACATCAAGGGATATAGGATTGGAAAGGTGCCTGATCTCGAATCATCGTATCTTTTCCCCCATAGCCATAACGTGCCGGCCCATGGATACCGACTGATCTATTGTGACAAGAAAGGGAATGATACCCATCCAGACTTCCGTTTGGAATCTACCTCAGATGGATGCATTTACTTGTTTAGTCCCGAAGGAGAAACGATCGATAGCCTTCGCTATCCTCCGATGCCCGCTCCAAACATTGCTTACGGACGCAAAGCCGATGGCGCCGAAGATTGGCAGTATGAACTGCAGCCTACGCCTGGAGCGGCCAACGAAGGCGGCGGTTCGTCCACGTTGTTGCCATCGCCCGTCTTCAGTCTGTCGGGTCGCATCATGTCAGAATCAGCAGAACTGCAAATCACGATGCCTGAAGGATTCGATCTGCCCTCAGACACCCGCATTTATTTGACCACCAATGGAGAGGAACCTACCTTCGAATCTCCTTCTGCCACCGAATTCCGTCTGACGATCGATCATACCCTCACTGTCCGTGCCAAACTGCTTTCGGCACACGCTCTGCCTTCGCGTGCTGCCACACATTCCTACATCTTCCATCCGCGCGAATTGCATTTGCCGATTGTGAGTCTGGTGACCGACAGTGCATATCTTTATAGTGAGGACAACGGCATACTATTAGGTGGTCTGCCTCTGGGAACGGGTAACTGCTACAAGGACTGGCGTCGTCCCGTCAACATCGAGTATTTCGAACAGGAGGACGATGATGCCACCATTAATCAGCTTGGCGAAACCGAAGTGGGCGGCTTGGGTTCGCGTATCTATTCGCAAAAGTCGCTCAAGCTGTATGCCCACAAACGTTTCGGCAAGAAGCAATTCAAAGCACAGTTTTGGCCCGAAGACAAACCCGACATTACTGCTGTCGAGAAATTCCGTCTGCGCAATGGCGGTAATCGATGTATCGACACGCGGTTTGAGGATGCACTGGCTCAGCGAATCTTTGCCCGATGGAAGGATTCGCTCGAATGGATTGCCTATTCGCCCGTCATTGGCTATATCAATGGTGAATACAAGGGCATCTTTGGACTAAGGGAAAAATGCGACGAGGATTATCTGGAGTCGAACTACGGCATCTCCGAGGAGGTGGACATTGTGGAAAGTTTCTACACTGATGCGCCGGAATATGCTGAGATAATGCAGCTCATTGATGACGAATCAGCGACATTTGCCGACTTCGAGGCCATCATGGAGATGAGCCAGTTCATCGACTATCTTTGCTGCGAGACATACGCGACGAACGAGGACTTCCCGCATAATAATGTATATATGTGGAAGACGAAGGGAGGCAAGTGGCATTTCGTGCTGAAAGACCTCGACTATTTCTCCAATTCCCAATTGGGCTTCAACTATCTCAACTGGCTTATGGCGACTGGTGACGAGGGAAAATGGGCATTGCAGCCCATCAAACACCGGCTGATACAGAAGCTGATGATGATGGAAGAGTTCCGTGAGGCTTTCATCGACCGCATGGGCATCTATCTTGGCGACTTTCTTCGCCCCGATGTGACGTTGCCACTCATTCGTCAGATGCGCGACGAAATCGATAGTGAGGTAGCCGCAACATTTGCAGAGATGAGCGAAGAGGTGAGCTATGCAGACTTCGACAGAACCATTAATCAACGGTTGATACCATACTGCGAGCTGCGCCCCCTTCGGGCTTACAATCAATTCGCACAATACTACTCGTTGGGTGATGTCATTCCGATGACCATCTATCCGCAGGGCAATCCGATTCTGGTCAACAATGTCGGGCTCACCCAAAGTCAATTTGAAGGCTGCACTTGGCTGGGGCGCAAGTTGAGACTCGACAGCCGAAACCCTGCTGCAGGCTGGGCAATGACTGTGACCTACTTGAATGGCAGCATAAAGACCTTCCGATATGAGCAGCCATCGGTCAGCATACATTTGGCCGAAACTGTGGGCGCATGCGAATCGGTCGCCTTCACAACCATTTCAATTGACCCGGGCGAAGGCATAGAATGTGTTGTGAACGATGAGACCAAAACCCCTGTAGGCTTCTTTACCATCTATGGAATGCCTTGCAGCAATGCGGGGGGGGACGTACGATTGGTACGCGACCCCGATGGAACATTTCGAAAGATTATCAGATACTAAAGGGATATGGATAGACCATTATTACATAAACGCTTGACTGTGGCTTGTCTGTCGCTGCTTGTCAGTTTAGGAGGTCACCTTGTTGCCCAGACGCATCAGGTGATGATCAACGAACTGATGCAAAGTAATGTCGATGCCCTTTTCTATCGAAAGGATTTCCCCGACTCCTGGTTCGAAGTCTATAATACTACTGGAAAGAAAATCAACATGAGGGGCTGGCGTATTGGGGTCACCAATGATTATGCCAAGTCGTACGATCTTTTCCATTTTCGTGAGCTGCCGGCCTACGGACATATCCTCTACTATTGTGACAAGAAGGACGATGGATGGGAACATACCGACTTCCGGTTGGAATCCACCAAGGCCGGAGCCCTCTATCTTTGGAATGCTGATGGCGTGTTGGTTGATAGTGTGGCATACAACGAGATGCCTGCTCCCAATATCGCTTGGGGCAGGATTACGGATGGGGCAGACGAATGGCAATATGAAGTCACCCCTACGCCTGGTGAGCCAAACGAAAGCCGTGGCTCAGACTTTATCATGCCTGATCCTGTATTCAGTCATACTGGGCGACTGCTCCCTGTGGGTGAGTCACTCTCGGTCACGATTACATTTCCTGACGTCCTTCTTCCTTCCGACACACGTCTGTATGTCACCCTCGATGGCTCGGCTCCCACCAAAGCGTCTGCAAGCTACGCCAAGGATGAACCTTGCACGATGCTGATAACGGAGACATCGGTGGTTCGTGCCCGGTTGATTTCTAACTTCGCACTGACTTCCCTGCCTGTGACGCATTCCTATATCATCCATCCACGCACGACTCAACTGCCAGTGTTCTCGCTTTCGACCGACAGCAGATATCTTTACGACGAGGAGATAGGCATGATGGTGGGCGATGACTTCGACGATAATTGCTTCAAGGGTTGGCGTCGCCCGTTCAATATCGAGTTCTTCGAACAAACGGAGCCAGACACGGCGCTCATCAATCAGATTGGCGAGGCGGGAATGCATGGGGCAGGGTCGCTGCGAAGACATCAGAAGGCGATGAACCTCTATACCAACAAGCGATGGCAGAAGAAACGCTTCAAGTCGGCAACATTCTTTCCGCACAAGCCCTTCATCAAGAAGACCAAGACCTTCTGCCTTCGCAACAGTGGTACGCGATGCCTCGACTCACGTATCGACGACGCCTTTGTACAACTGCTTTTTGCCAATCATCTCGACAGCTTGCAGTATCTCGACTATCGACCCTGCATTGTCTATATCGACGGCAAGTATAACGGTATCATGGATATTCGTGAACGTGCCAACAACACTTGGGCATCGAACAATCTGGGGCTTGAGGAAGATTCGATTTCCGAAATTGAGGCATTCTATACCAACGTGGCAGAATATGATGATATTCGTCAGCTGATTGATGATCCGAATTCCAAATATGAGGACTTTGACAAACTGTTCGATATGTCGCTTTTCCTAAATTATCTATGCTGTGAAGCATATTCCTCCAATCGCACTTTCGCCCATACCAATGTCTATCTGTGGTACGACAGGAGCGAATGTCAGAAGATTCTCCACCCATTGTTGAAGGATCTGGACGATTTCTCGGGAGGAGGAGACAATTGGAGTTGGATGAATTTTATCACGCTGACTGGAAACGAAAGTAATTACGATGAAAAACCTGAGCATAGGCGTATCTTTGCGCGACTGTTCGATATGCCTGAGTTCCGCAATCCGTTCATCGACCGCATGATGGTCTATCTTGGCGACTTTTGCAAGCCTTCGGTCACCGTTCCGAGGATCAACGACATGCGTGCTGCGATTGAGGATGAGATTGAAGCGACATTTGCCTTTATGAACGAAGGTGCCACCTATCAGGATTTCGCCAACCGTATCGAGAACAAGCTCATCCCATTCTGTCAGCAGCGCCCGTTGATTTTAAGCCAGCAGCTTGCCTCTCGGTTCGATTTGGGGAATGTCATTCCCCTCACTGTCTCCACAAAGGTGTATCATGACGGCTCGGTTTATGATGTTCCGGCAAGTATGAACGACATTTGTCTTACAGAGGGCAATTTCGATGGCTATTGTTTCAGCGGTCGGGCTTTTCGTGTGAACAGTGGCAACAGCAATTTCCATTGGCAACTGGTAATCGGTTACTCCAACGGTGGTTTCGAACCCCGTACCTTTCATCAGTCCGACATCTCAATCCGACCAGATCTGTTGGGCAACAATATCGTCTCATTGACGCTTTTACCTGTTGTTGCTTCTGGTGCTGGCATAGAGGAAACAATGGGTGACGTGGATGAAGAAATGCCCGTTTATGACTTGTTCGGTCAACGTCATCAGCGTTTATCCGATGGGCAGGTAATGATTTACAGAGGCAAGAAGATCCTCAGAGTTCGTCAGTGAACAGGCAAACATAAAGGTAAAAAGATTATCGTGAAAGGGGTTCAAAGATGAGATACATATTGATAATACTGCTCAGTAGTCTATCCCTGTTGGCTGCCTGCCATGAGCCGGAGATCCAGCTTAATGATAATCCAAATGATGAAGGCTCGGACATTGACTACACCCTTTCACCCAACTTCGGGAAGAGTCTTGGCATCTTTGGCGGGTCGTTCAGCAATATTGAGGAGTCGGACAGCTGCAAGTTTTATTGGCAGGAGCTGCTGCAACTCACGCTGTTCGGACATGGCATCAATGGAGCGGGCTACAGCAACCTCACGCAGGAGAGGGGCGTGCTGCAGTATGCCGTCGATCGCTGCTGCCAACGCGATGAGCCGCACGACATCTACTTGCTTTGGTCGCCGAGCAACGACTTCTCGAAGGGACGCGCCACCATCGGCACGCTCAGCGACTACACCGAGGCCGACGGCTTCGACACCGCGAAGCTCACGACCATGCTGGGCGGAATGAACTACAGCTATCAGAAACTGAAACAGAAGAACCCCGATGCCGAGATTCTTCTGTTCACCACGCTCCCTATCTTCAACAAGGGTGCAGCGGGCTACGATACGCTCTACGCCGACAGCATCGGCCTGCGTCACTACGTCGATGCCCAGATCGAATGGGCCAAGGCGCACGATGTCCCTTACCTCGACCTCTTCCGTCGCTCAGGTTTCACCCACAGTAACTATGGCCCGTATTACCAGAAGGACAAGCTGCATCCGAACGTCGAAGGGTACAAGCACCTTGTTGATATCACCTTGCCTTTCCTTGCATATCCTCACTGATGGCAGGTCTTTTGTCTCACAGATTCTGCATCTGCTTTTTTCGCACAGAGAATATTTAAGTCACACAGATTCCACAGATTTACACAGATTTCGATATGCGGTATGTTTTGGACGAGCATTGACGCGCCTAACGAAAAATTTGTGTTTATCTGAGAAATCTGTGTGACCTTCCACCAATAACTGTGTGCCCTTCTCACTCGTCGGAGTTGTCCAGCAGCTGGATGCCATCGGCGAGGAGGGAGATGCGTTGCTGCTTGTAGAGGGCGCCGATGGCCTTCTTGAAGGTCTTTTTCGACATCTGAAGCTCGGAGGCGATGAGTTCGGGCGTGGAATGATCAGTGAGCGGCAGGAAGCCGTTGCGGCGATGCAGTGCCTTGAGGATGGAAGCCTCGGCGGGATCGATCATCTGGCGATAGCCGATGGGCTGAAGCGAGAGGTCGATCTTATCGTCCTCGCGAACCCCTTTGACCCAGGCACGCAGACGTTCGCCGATGCGTATCTCCTGGAAGATCTGGTTATGATAGAGCAGGCCGGCATGTTGTTGGTTGATGATGACCTTGTAGCCGAGGTTCGTTTGCTTCCAGACGAGGACTTCGACTTCCTGACCTTCCTCGTAGGCGGGTGGCACGTTGCCCAAATGCTTGTCGATCTTGCCAGTGCCTACGATGCGGCCCGAC
>JAEEGJ010011695.1_pt1 | contig 22132 bp, 18 predicted proteins | sample 8958761 | NCBI WGS metagenome assembly JAEEGJ01 (sample SAMN16246546, study PRJNA631951) | gut metagenome | biome: gut microbiome; feature: rumen; material: RS-attached | host: Bos | place: Iran: Karaj | collected 2018-10 | reverse complement strand
GAACGAATACCGTGTAGTCGGCGAGAAAGTCGGCACGGCTTGGGGATCTGGCAAGACCATTCAGGAACGTGAGGTGAAGTGATTAATTCTTGAGCAGGCTTCCCTTCCTATACTCACTTGGATTAACACCCTTCAACCTTGTAAAGAAACGGGTGAACGAAGCAGTTTCAGAAAAGTGCAGGCGGTCGGCTATATCTGCGATGGAGAATGAGGTCTGCTGCAACAAGTAGGAGGCCTCCATCAGAAGCATCTGATTAATGTAATCGACGACGGTACGGCCTGAGACCTCTCGGACAATCTGTGAGAGATAGCGCGGCGTGATGCAGAGCCCTGAGGCATAGAAAGCGATGTCGTGGTGCTCGGCGAAGTGGATGGGTACCAGACGAAGGAAATCGAAGAACAGTTCCTCAATGCGCTTAGGGAATCGGCGGTCGCGGATAGTGCGTTCCTGGATAGCATTCAGTTCAAGCAGAAAGAGACCGTATGTGGTGCGAAGACAGTCGCTACGGAAGGGATGGCCAGCTGAGAAGAGGTAGCGACGGATAATGCCCATTAGTTCCATGAGGTGGAGATTGTCTTCTTCCGCAAGGGTCAAGCGCGGCTCTCTCAACTCTACCGCAGGCAGGTAGGCGGCACGGATAGCGTTGCGCATGGTGGGTGATTCGAAAGCAAAATCCTTGTCGGCAACGAGGCAGATGCCGCGATAATCGTCTGAAATGCTGAGCACACTTACCGCAGCCCCTGGCGTATATATAATAAGGTCGTCCTTCTTGAAGTGTACCTTGTTGCCATTGTATAGCATTGTCATCCATCCCTGCAATACGATGGTGTAGCCGTAGGCGGCAATGGTTCCCGGTAACGCATTGGTTTCCACTAATGAGTTGTGGGAATTGGTATCTACAATCAGCAGTTTTCCGTCCCAGTCAGGTATGGTGTCGTACCCATACTGCCCCATCCATGTAGCTTCTAATCTGAACATATCACTATAAATTGTCGGTTTCAGGGTGCAAATATACGAAGAAAATCCTGTATATTTCCGTTTCAATCAATTTTTCTTCCGTTTAGGTTTAAAATTGAATAAATAAATATGTGTAACTTTGCAAATTGATAACAAATAACAAAAATATTCTCTTAATAACAAATCAAAATTATGACAAAAGAAGAAGCATTGAAACAGTTCGCCCAGTTAGGCGCTGTATGGTTTGGCAACAGTAAGCAACATTTCGCCTTCTCGGCCTATTGCCGTCTGCAGGGTTGGAACAAGTTGGCTGACAAGTGGAAAGAAGAGGCAGAGGAAGAGTGGGACGAGGCAGAGGAAGTGCTGAACCGTTTGGTTGAGCTCGGCTGCAAGCCTGCTGACCTGCAGGAGGCTATGAAGACCATCGAGTTCCCCTTCTACGATGATCCCAAGCAGCAGATTGAGTCTGACTACGAGCCCACCGCTATCAAGCAACTGAGCGATTTGGCAGCAGCCTTCGCTGACGACTATCCCACACAGAAACTCATCCAGAAGTGGATTGACGGTGAGAAGGACCACATGGCTTGGGAAGCACAGTATCTGAACTACATCGAGAAGCTGGGCTACGAGAATTTCCTCACAGCGATGATGTAAACTATGGTGGCTTATGAAAGAGAAGGTATTACAAGCCATGCGTGAGTTCGGTGCTCCCGTCGGCGCTGGTAAGATTGCGGAAATCACAGGTATTGACCGTAAGGAGGTTGACAAGGCTTTTGCCGAGTTGAAGAAGGAGGGTGCCATTGTGTCACCCGTCCGCTGCAAGTGGCAACCTGCTTGAAATCGTAACTATAGAAGAATAAATAACCATAATATGGAAATCAAAGCTGTAAAATTCAGAAAAGACGGATTCTATTCTCAGCCATTCGTATTTGGTGGCGAAGAGGGAGCCGAGAAGTTTGACAAGAACATTCGCTATCGTGGCAGTCTGCAGAACTATCTGATAGACACAGGCAACGAAGTCATCTTGGTAGATACCGGTCTGCCAGCAGGCTTCCCTGATGGTGCACCGGAGGAGACGGCACCCATCTATATCGGTAAGAGCATCTGCGACTATATGGAGGCTTTGGTTGCATTGGGATACAAGCCAGAGCAGGTTACAAAGATACTGCTGACCCACAAGCATGCCGACCATTCAGGGGAGCTTCGATCCTTCCCCAATGCTAAGATTTATGTGAATGCAGAAGAAATTGGAGCAGACGAGCTCAAGGACATCCCTAATATAGTTCCTGTTGAATTCACTGACGGCGCTTATTACAATTTCCCTGAGAGTCAGAAGATTGCCGATGGCGTTTACTTTATCAAGGCTAAGGGACATACAAACGGTAACAGCCTTATCATCGCAGAGAACGAGGGATTGTTCTATATGTTCGAGGGGGACATCACCTACGTTGACGAGGCTCTTTATGCGAATAAGCTTTCTGTTGTCTATGACGACCTGCCAGCAGCTCGCGAAACAATGGACCGCGTACGTGAGTTCATCCGAAATCATCCAACTGTCTATTGTGGCACCCATACTCCCCAGGGCTATGAGAATCTGGAGACCAAGCGCGTGATGGATCCTGACAATCCCGTGCCTACCATTCTTGCAGAGGTTGATTTCTCCAAGCAGGAAGCTTCAGGCAAATACGTTTGCTCCATCTGCGGCTATGTCTATGACCCTGCTGAACACGACGGCGTGGCTTTCGAGGACCTGCCAGATGACTGGCGTTGTCCACGCTGCAAGCAACCGAAGACAAAGTTCAACAAAGCATAAACCGCATGGTACTTCAAGGCGGGAGTTAAAGAAACTATCCCTTACCAAATAATATCCTTTGCCCAGATGCTGCTACCATCAGCGTTGCGGCAAAGGATTTTTAAAAGTAATGAATTGACATGCGAAAAGCTACTTGATACTATGTTAGCAGAGTTTGACACTTTATTGTTTTTTCCTTTTTCGGTTCAAAAATTATAGTTATATTTGCAACAGAATTACAGAACTATAATCATTCTTTCGTATGAAACTAAAACCGATAGTCATATTACTGTTAATAACTTTAGCCGCCATTCCACTGGAAGCCCAGACACCTGTGACTCCCAACGTATCGTCTGAGGCTAGTAAACCCGGCTATTTCCCTTTAAGCGACGCTGATATATATACCGATCCAAGAGACTATCATGTGGTCGGCATTACTGCGAACATGTTTGCCGATGATGTGGAGCGCGTCACAGGCAAGCGCCCTCACGTGGCTGTTACCGCTTCAGTCAAGAGTATTCCAAAAGGAGTGACTGTGGTAGTGGGTACAGTAGGGAAAAGCCGTCTGATTGACGAGTTGGTCAGACAGAAGGCTATCGATGTGTCAGCCATCAAAGGCAAATGGGAATCGCATATCATCACTACCGTCAACCGGCCCAGAATAGGGCAACTTCTTGTCATTGCAGGCAGCGACCGACGAGGAACAGCTTTCGGCCTGATGACAATGAGTGAGGCCATCGGCGTGTCACCCTGGTACTGGTGGGCAGACGTGACCCCTCAACACAAGAAAGCAATATATGTAGAGCCTGGCACATTCGTTCAAGGGGAGCCTTCTGTGCAATATCGAGGTATCTTCATCAATGATGAGCGCTTTGGAGGCTGGGCACGATGGGCAGAACAGAAACACGGCAAAGTAGGGCCTGAAACCTACAAGCGGGTATTTGAGTTGCTCTTGCGCCTGAAGGCCAACTATCTCTGGCCCGCCATGCATCCTGGAACACAGGCTTTCAATGATAATCCGGAGAATGCCCGACTGGCTGATGACTATGCCATCGTGATGGGCTCTTCGCACTGCGAACAGATGCTGCGGAACAACGAAGGTGAGTGGAAAGCTGTGAATGAGCGAGCAAAGAGTCAAGCTCGCTTGGACTCTGTCGAGCGTGAACAGCTTCGACCTATGGTCAAAGCTGTGGAACAGAAGCATCCCGGCACTTTGGGTGACTTCAACTACATCACCAACCGCCAGACGATGCAGAACTATTGGGAGACTCGCGTCAAGACCAACGGACGATACGAGAACACTTATACACTTGGACTTCGTGGCATCCACGACTATCCGATGGAAGGCGCCAACACAACAGCCGAGCGCGTGGCGCTGATGCAACAGGCCATCGACGACCAGCGTGATATGCTGCGCCGCAACATCAAGAAGCCCATTGAGGAGATTCCGCAGGTGCTCTGCACCTATGAAGAGGTGCTTGAGGCTTACCATAACGGACTGAAAGTGCCAGAAGATGTAATACTGCTCTGGAGTGACGACAAACACGGATACTGCCGCAACCTCTGCAATCCAGAAGAGATGAAGCGTAAAGGCGGTGCAGGCATTTACTATCACCTCTCCTATCATGGCGACCCCGCCAGTTGGATTTGGCTCAGTCCACTATCGACCACCTTCCTTTCGGCAGAACTTACGAAGGCCTATACCTATGGTGCTCGCAAGATTTGGGTGTTCAATGTGGGTGACATTAAACCAGCCGAGAAGGAAATCTCGTTTGTGATGGACTTGGCTTGGGATATCAATCGCTGGAATCCCTCCGAGGCACACAATTATATCAAGTATTGGGCCGCGAAGACCTTCGGCAACGAGGCGGCACAAGAGATAGCCGACATTCAGGCAGGCTACTATCGCTTGCAGGCAGCTGGCAAGGATGCACACGTGTGGTTCATCGATTACAGTACAGAGCAGACAGAACAGCGCATCGCGGAGTGGCGCGCACTGAAGGCACATGCTACAGAACTGGCCTCCCGCATCCCAGAATCACTAAAGAATGCCTACTTCGAACTCATCAGCTATCCTGTCTGTGGAGCAGCGATGATCAACGAGTACCAGCTCTTGGCACGTCGCAGTATGGTAAGGGCTACGGCGGGCGATAGCATCGGAGCGATGGCGGACGCTGATCGAGTCAGACAGATGTTTGATAGTCTCAATGAATGGACGCGTCATTACAATGAGGATATCCTTGATGGGAAATGGCAACAATTCTTCAACTGGCAACCCTACCATTGGTTCCGCTCTGAGAAGATAGAGCAGCCTTTGGCTACACCCGAACTGATAGCGCAGGCGAAAAACAGTCCTCAGGCACGTTTCCTTTCTGTCAGCGAGACTTTGTCAAGTGAGGGCGCTTTGGTGATGAGTGATCCCGATGCCAGGATGCCTATCTGGATAGAGGCACTGACACCCATCCGCAATTTCTCGAAGGAAGCCAAGGACAACGAGTTCTGCCAGGTAAAGACTGAGAATGACTGCTTTGTGGCCTCAGCTACACCTATTAATAATGTATGGCATGCGCCTTATGTTGGGCCGATGTGGAGCCGTGTAGGAACGATACACCTCAAAAAAGGCGAGAATCATCTACGCATCTTAGACCTGAAGGCCGATGCTCGCATCGACCAGATTTTCCTCGGACTCTATCCGCCTTTCATCAAGGAACCCCGTCTGCGCATTCCTGCTTCGCACTATCAGAACAAACAAGGAGGTATCCAGTGCATAGAAGGCTTGGGCTATACAGATGGTGTACTTGTTCAGCCATTCGACACACCGTCGTATCAGCTTGATGATATTAAGGCAGCTCCATATACAGAATATGAGCTCGACTTGCAGGCTGATGATGCCACCATAGAGATCCGCACACTGCCTACGCTACATGTGTATGACGGTAGGGATATCCGCTATGCCGTCCAGTTAGGCGATTCAGCTCCCACCATCTTCTCTATCCACGCTAACGACTTCACTGCCGAATGGCGTTGGAATGTGCTTCGCGGCTATGCTTCGCGTAGTCTCCCCGTCACTGTGGCTGGTCATCAGCGATTACGTATCTATCTCCTTGATCCGGGCATCGTGTTACAGGAAATATTGATTCAATCCCCATAATAAAAACTTATGAAGAAAAAGAACTTTTATGCTATTATCATCATACTATTGTTCGCATCAGCCATGCAACTGTCCGCTCAGAAACGACAGTATCTGCATGAAGGATGGACGTTTGGCGAGGCGCGTTTCCCTAACCGCTATCCCGCCCAGGTGCCTGGCGTGGTGCATTCCGACTTGCTGCGTCAGGGACTCATCGACGACCCTTATATCGGGTTGAACGAACGGGAGGTGCAATGGGTCGATAAGGAGGACTGGGTATATGAGAAGACATTCAGTGCAGACAATGCTATTCTCGACGATGATCATATCGATCTGTGTTTTGACGGACTGGACACTTATGCTGATGTATTCTTAAACGGCTCAAAGATTTTGGAGGCAGACAATATGTTCCGCCGCTGGCGCATCAGCGTCAAACCGCAGCTTAAAGCGGGCGAAAATGTGCTTCGCATCTATTTCCATTCTCCCGTCAAGGTGGATTTGCCTAAATGGGCGAAGCATCCTCACCTATACCAGGCTGCCAACGACCAGTCGGAGAATGGCGGACTGTTGGATCGTAAGCTCAGCGTGTTTGCCCGTAAGGCGGGCTATCACTATGGCTGGGACTGGGGGCCACGACTGGTCACTTCCGGCATCTGGCGTAATGTCTATCTGGAATCATGGAGCAAGACAAGGATTACCGACATTCATCTGCGTCAGAGAGAAGTGACTGCCCAAAAGGCGCTACTCACTAATGTCGTGGAAGTGGAAGCCACCGAGAATATTGAGAATGCTTTGATTACCGTTACCGATAAAGATAATGGTCGCACAATGGCTACCAAGAAGTGCTCGCTGCACAAAGGCATCAACACGATTCCTGTGGAATTCTCCATCAAAAGACCAAGGCTCTGGTGGTGCAACGGCTTAGGGAAGCCTGAGTTGTATACGTTCACTACAAAGGTCACAACTGGCGGCAGACTGCTTTCTCAGCAGGATAAGCGCATAGGTTTGCGCTCTGTTAAATTAGTGATGGATCCTGATACTGACGGCAACCGTCAGTTCTATTTTGTGCTCAACGGTGTACCTGTGTTTGCCAAGGGTACCAATTATATACCACAGGATAATTTCCTGACAAACGTCACCCCTGAGCGCCATCACCAGACATTACAGGATGCCGTATTGGCCAATATGAATATGATTCGCGTGTGGGGCGGAGGCATCTATGAGGATGACTTGTTCTATGACCTCTGCGACGAGATGGGACTGATGGTGTGGCAGGATTTCATGTTTGCCTGTAGCACCTATCCTGCTGAGGGAGAATGGCTGGAGAGCGTGCGCCAGGAAGCCATCGACAATCTTCGTCGTCTGCGTAATCACCCAAGCATTGTGATTTGGTGCGGCGGAAATGAGTGTACGGATGCATGGTACAACTGGGGATGGAAGGCTAAGATGGAGAAGAGTAATCCCGAGGGGGCCCGATTGGTAGGTGAACAACAGGAGCGTCTCTATTACGATGTGTTGCAGGAGATTGCCGACCAGCAGATTCCCGATGACATCTACACCGTTGGCTCACCCTTCTCGGTCAGAAGGTGCGGAAGCGACGGCATCAATGGCGACCGTCATTTCTATGGCGTGGGCCATCGCCGTATGCCCGTGAGCAGCTACAATCAAGAGAAGGCCCATTTCTTCAGCGAATATGGCATGCAGTCGTTCCCGGAATACGCCACGGTGCTCCGCTATGCCCCCGACACCACAACGCACGATATCAGCAGTCCGCTGATGATGTGGCATCAGCGTGGAGGCGTGGAGGCCAACAAAGTGATTGAGTGGTACGTGAACAGCGAATACGGCGAGCCCCACGATTTCCGTCAGTTCCTCTATGCCTCGCAGTTGTTGCAGGGCGATGCGATGCGTACGGCCATCGAGGCTCATCGCCGCAACATGCCCCATTGCATGGGTTCGCTGCTGTGGCAGCATAACGACTGTTGGCCAGTGGCATCGTGGGCCACGCGCGACTACTATGGCCATTGGAAGGCAGCCCACTACATGGTGCGCCACGCATTCGAGCCTTTGATATGTTCGGGCATCGTCGAAGATAGCCGTCTGCTCGTCTATGCCGTGAGCGACCTATTACGCAAGCAGCAGGGCAAGTTGAAACTGACCGTCTATACCCTCGGTGGACAGACGGTAAACTCGCTCACCAAGTCTGTCACCATTCCTGCCAACACTTCCACTTTGGTTCTGGAGCAGCCCTTAGCCGAATTGCTGAAAGACCGGCAGCGTGAGGATGTGGTGGTCGATATGCAGCTCTCTGCATCTTCAGGCGCGAGCTATCAGGCCGACTGTTTCCTTTGCCTACAAAAAGACCTGCGGCTGATGCCTGTCAAGCCCGATGTGAGCATTGAGGCAGCAGAGGGCGGTTGCCTTATCACCGTCAAGGCCGACAAGTTCGTCCGCGCCCTTGCCCTCGCCATCGACGGAGCAGAAGACAGCTGGTTCAGCAACAACTACTTTGACCTGTTGCCGGGAGTGCCCGCCAAGTGCTTCGTGCACACACCCTTGAAGCCAGGCGAAGTCAAACAGCGCCTGACTGTTAATTGCTTAAATAATATGACCAAATTGAAATAAGACTATGCGACATTTTTTCCTGCTTATAATCACCCTGTTTGTACCCTGCCTCACAGTGTCTGCACAGGTAGTACTGATGCCTGGCGATTATGCCGACCCCTCAGTACTGAAAGACGGCGAAGACTACTATGTGACTCATTCACCCTTCCACTACCAGCCGGGATTCCTGATATGGCATTCCCGAGACCTGCTTCATTGGGAACCCGTCTGTAGGGTAGGCAGCACATGGAGTGGATCGGCGTGGGCTCCTGACTTGCAGAAGGTGGGAGACACCTATTATATTTATTTTCCTGCCAGTGAAACCAACTGGGTCATTACGGCAAAGAACATTCGGGGACCTTGGTCGGCCCCCATCGACCTGAAGATTGGAGGCATCGACCCGGGACTGGTTGTTACACCCGAGGGCAAACGCTATCTCTTTACCAACGGGGGACAGGTAACACCCCTCACGCCCGATGGCCTGGCCCGTGCAGGACAGACGGAGAAAGTGTATAAGGGCTGGGAATATCCACATGAGTGGCAGACGGAGTGTATGTGCCTGGAATCTCCCAAATTGACATGGCATGACGGTTATTATTACATGACCTCGGCAGAGGGTGGAACAGCTGGGCCTGCCACCAGTCACATGGCAGTCTGTGCCCGCTCGAAGAGCATCAGCGGACCTTGGGAGAATTCACCCTATAACCCCATCGTCCACACTTATTCTGCTGACGAAAAATGGTGGTCAAAGGGACACGGTACTATTGTTGAAGGTCCTGACGGACAGTGGTGGATTATATATCATGCCTATAACAAGAAAGCCTATTCTTTGGGAAGATATACACTCATGGAACCGATAGAGTGGACGCGTGGCGGTTGGTATCGACCCGTGAAAGACATGCCGTTGCCTGAGGCAGGGACACTGCCAAGTCTGTCTGATGACTTTGCTGGGAGCCAACTTGGCTGGCAATGGACAGGGTGGAAAGAAAACATCCGCTCGTGGGCGACGGTGGGGAAGGACGGACTTTCCCTGCCGGGAAAAGGTTCTTCTCCCAAAGACGGGCGATTGATGCTGATCACCGCTACCGACGAGCAATACACTGTTGAGGTGGAAGTCTGTGTTCCGAAAAAAAACGGTGAGGCCGGACTGTTGTTATTCTACGACGAGAAGGCTTTTGCAGGAGTAAGCAGCGATGGAAAGAACTTTAAGGTCTATCAAGATGCAGAACACTCAATAGAAAAGCCCAATACTATCGGCAGGTGCTTCCGCATCCGGTTAGAGAACAAATGCGACCATCTGGATATTCTCGTCAGTCGTGATGGCAATGTGTGGCAAACGCTGGCGGAAAAAATCAATATTGCCGATTTTCATCACAACCGCTATAGAGGGTTTATTGCCCTTCGTCCTGCTATCTATTCAGGCGGCATAGCTCCATCGCAATTTAAGCACTTTAGTTATCAGAGTAGTGATAAGCACTACAATTAGTTGGAAATATTAAATTGTTATATTTTTAATAAAGAATGAAATATTTATGCAGAATGGCTGTCGTGGGTTGTATGCTCGCCCTGACGGCAATGCCTGTAAAGGCACAGAAATGGGAACACTTGGCCGACACTCCGCAGATGGGTTGGAGTACGTGGAACAAGTTTCAGGGTAACATCAACGAGGATATCATCCGAGGCATTGCCGACGCGATGGTGGAGACAGGCTTGCGCGATGCGGGCTTTACTTATATTAATATCGACGACTGTTGGCACGGAAAGCGTGATGCCGACGGTTTTATCCAGGCCGACCCCGTGAAGTTTCCTAACGGCATGAAGGCTTTGGCCGACTATGTGCATAGCCGTGGACTCAAGCTTGGTATCTATAGTGATGCCGGTACAGCAACATGTGCCGGTATGCCAGGCTCGCTAGGCCACGAATATCAAGATGCCATCCAGTATGCACGTTGGGAGGTGGACTATCTGAAGTATGACTGGTGCAACACTACGAACGTAAATCCGCAGGGTGCTTACCAGCTCATCAGCGATGCCCTGCGCTCGGCTGGCCGCCCTATTTTCCTGAGCATGTGCGAATGGGGCAGCAGCAAACCCTGGAAATGGGCAAGGGAAATTGGCCATTCATGGCGTACCACGCCCGACATCTGGTGCGACTTCGATTCCCTGCGCGTTTTCCCAGGCTATACCCAGTTCGGCGTGATGCAGTGCATCCAGTTCAACGACTCGCTTCGCCAGTATGCCGGCAAAGGATACTGGAACGACCCCGACATGCTGGAGGTGGGCAATGGAATGACGGAGAACGAGGATCGTGCCCACTTCACCATGTGGTGCATGATGGCCAGTCCGCTCATCCTCGGCAACGATTTGCGTTCTATGAGTGAGGCTACTCGCAAGATCATCATGAATAAAGAGATGATAGCCATCGACCAGGACACGCTCGGCGTTCAGGGACTTCACTACTGCGACCGCGACGGCCTGCAGTTCTGGTTCAAGCCGCTGGCTAGTGGAGACTGGGCTTTCACTATCCTCAACCCCACGCGGCAGGATATTACCTTCAACCTGAACTGGCAGGATTTCAACCTCACCGACACGCAGGTGAGCAAGTTAAGCACCTCCTTCGACACAACCGTCTATAAGGTGTACAACCTCTGGACTCACAAGATGGAGGGTAAGACCAGCAAAAAGAACAAAACGGACCGCAAGATTACCGTTAAGTCGCGCGACGTGATTGCCTATCGTTTAATCAAATAAGGTGTTATGGACATGAGAAAATGGATAATCATCATGGCCTGGATGGCCATAGGCTGTTTGAACGCGCAGAACGTTCGCGAAGTAATCAGACTCGACGAGGGATGGAAATTCGCCCTCGGTAATGCTGCCGACCCCAAGAAAGACTTTGGCTGCGGCACGGAGTATTTCAATTATCTTACGAAGGCCAACTCTATCCACAACGAGGGACCGTATTCCAAGAAGTTCGACGATAAGGACTGGCAGGAGGTTCGCGTGCCTCACGACTGGGTGACCACGCTGCCCTACGCCCAGCCGGCCAGCCACTCACACGGCTACAAGACCGTGGGCTATAAATATCCGGAAACAAGTGTAGGATGGTACCGCAAGGTCATTAACATCCCAGCTGACGACCTCGGTAAGCATATCGCCCTGCAGTTCAACGGCATTTTCCGCAATGCCCGCGTCTGGTTCAACGGTTTCTACATGGGCACGGAGCCCAGCGGCTATGCCTCGCAGGTGTACGATGTGACGGAGTACGTGAACTATGGCGGCGACAACCTGATATGCGTTCGTGCAGATGCCACGCTCGAAGAGGGCTGGTTCTACGAGGGCGCCGGCATCTATCGTGATGCGTGGCTGCTGAAGTCGGCTGCTGTCAGCGTGGCTCCTTTCGGCACGTTCGTCTATGCCGACCTGAAGGTGCCTTACGACAAGGCCACCATCCATGTGGAGACTGAGGTGAACAACCACTCGCTGACCTCACAACAGTGTGAAGTGATCCACCGTCTGCTGGATGCCGACGGACGGGAGGTGGCCAAGTCGGCGCCCACGGCGGTAACGCTTAAGGCGAAGCAAACTCTCAACTCAAAACTCTCAACTCTTAACTTGAACAACCCTCATCTGTGGAGCAACACTGACCCTTATCTATATAAGGTGGAGACTACCGTCAGGGTGAATGGCCAAGTGGCAGATGTTTACCTAACTACGACAGGTTTTCGCGATGTTGAGTTCGATGCCGACCGTGGCTTCCTGCTCAATGGCCAACCACTGAAGCTGAAGGGTGTGAACCTGCACCAGGACCATGCCGGTGTGGGGGCTGCCATTCCCGATGCCCTGCAGGCGTGGCGCATCAAGCAGCTGAAGCTGTTGGGCTGCAACGCCTATCGCGCTTCGCACAACCCCATGACACCCGCCCTGCTCGACATCTGCGACCGCGAGGGCATCCTCGTCATCGATGAGAACCGACTGTCGGGTATCAACACAGAGCATCTGCGACTGCTGGAGCGGATGATCAAACGCGACCGCAATCATCCGAGCATCATACTGTGGAGCAACGGCAACGAGGAATGGGGCATGGAGAATACCGTGCAGGGAACCCGCATAGCAGCTGCCATGAGGGAATACACCAAGTTGCTCGACCCGACCCGTCACTCAACCATAGCCAATGCTGGTGGTGGCGAGATGATTAAGGGACTCGATGTGGTTGGATTCAACTACATCATGCAGAACGATATAGATAATCGCAAGACACAGAATCCCACATGGAAGATTATCGGCACAGAGGAGACCACCGGCTGCGGCACGCGAGGCATCTATTTCGATGTGGACAAAGAAACGGGCCGTATGCGTTCCATGAACCTGACCCCTGACAAAGATGGCACCATAAACCGCATCGAGCGCGGCTGGAAGTTCTATGCCGAGCGTCCATGGGCGGCAGGTCTGTTTTACTGGACGGGCTTCGACTACCGTGGAGAGCCAAATCCGCTCAGTTATCCCGCCCACGACTCCGAGTTTGGCATTCTCGACTACTGCGGATTCCCCAAGGACGAAGCCTGGTATCTCAAATCATGGTGGACCGACGAGCCTGTGTTGCACATCTTCCCCCACTGGAACCTACAGGGCCATGAAGGCGAGGATGTGGAAATATGGGCTTACAGCAACTGCGACGAGGTGGAACTGACGGTAAACGGCAAGAAGCTTGGACGCCAGCCGATGCCAAAGAACGGGCACCTCAAATGGAAAGCCATCTATCAACCCGGCAAGGTGGTAGCCGCCGGCTACAAAAACGGCAAGTGTATCCTCACTGAGACGATAGAGACCACCAAACCTGCAATGAAGATTGTACTGAAGGCCGACCGGCATACGATTGCTGCCGATGGCCGGGATGTCAGCGTTGTCAACATCGAGGTTCAAGATAAGAAAGGCCACATCGTGCCCGACGCCTGCCCCTTGCTCAAGCTTACACTCGAAGGCAATGGCCGCATCCTTGGTGTGGGCAACGGCGACCCATCGTACCTTGGTGAGGATCATCCCAAGGATAAGGATTGCCACGAGTTCTGCATTCCTGCCTTCAATGGTCTGGCACAGGTGCTGATACAGAGTAATTGTATGCCGTCGTCGCTCAAGCTGACTGCCACGGGAGATGGCCTCACGGCCGGAAGCATTAGTCTTAATACGAAGTAGCTATTACTATTTCCCCAAGAACTCGCTGGGGGTGAGCCCCGTGATTCGCTTGAAGAGACGCGTGAAATGGTGAGGGAAGTCAAAACCAAGCAGGCGGGAAGTCTCGCTGATGTTATGACCTTGCATCAGCAGACTTTTCGCTTGGTTTATAATATAGTTGTGGATGTAGCCGATGGCCGTTCCACCCGTTGCCTTGTGGACGATGTCACCAAAATAACGTGGTGAATAGGCCAGCTCTGAGGCACACCAGGCAACAGTGGGCAAGCCGTGCAACAATTGGCGGTTCTCACGGAAATAGGTTTGAAGTAAGTTGTGAAAGCGCTTCAGCAAGTCAGTCTCTCCCCTATCCTCTTCCGACAGTTGGCGTAGGTAGATGCGGTTGCAGTATTCCAGTATCAGGCGCAGATAAGCCAGCAGCACATTTCTCAATGACAGAGAATCCTCGTGTGTCTGCAGCTCTTGTCGCATCTGAGCCACCAGTTGCGTGATGCAGAGCCATTCGTCGGGCTCCATACTCAATGAACCGTCGAAGAAATACGAGAAGAACTGATAGCGGTCTATCTGACGTTCCAGCTCGGAGCCGTGCAACAGTTCGGGCGACCATAGCAACACCCAGCCACACAATGAGATGCGCTCGCCATTGTCTTCCAATCCGCCTATCTGTCCTGGTTCAACAGCTATGATGGAGGCATCGCTTACCTGCAGCGTCTTCATGCCGTAAGAGAGCGTATTGGGAAACTGTCGCTGGATGAACAGACCATACACGCCATAGTTGTTCAGGCTATGACGAAAGGGTGCCAACTCATCATAATGGATGATGCTAACCAGTGGGTGCAACACCGGAGCATCCACGAAACGAGCATAGTCGTTGGGGGAATCAAGCTTCAAAATATTCCGCATATCGGTGGCAAAGATACATAAAATAATCTAATAATGGTAGAAAATTGATACTTTTTTAGCACTTTCTGCGAAATTGGTATATCATCAGCCAATTTGTGTAATACCTATTTAAAATAATGTGCGTACCTTTGCAGTCGAAAATGAGATTCGATTACAACAAACTTAAAAACGATAAATTATGTTAGGCAATTTCACATTCCACAATCCCACGAAACTGCACTTCGGTGAGGATTCTTTGAGCAAACTGAGTGAAGAACTGAAAAACTATGGCAAGAAGGTGATGCTCTGCTATGGTGGTGGCAGCATCAAGCGCAACGGCATCTACGACCAGGTGATGGCTGAGCTGAAGAAGGCTGGCTGCGAGGTGGTAGAGATAGCTGGTGTGATGCCCAACCCTACAATAGAAAAGGTTCTGGAGGGTGCCCATACGGCTCGCCAGGAGAATGTCGATCTTATCCTCGGTGTGGGCGGTGGTTCTACCATTGACTACTGCAAGGCCGTAGCCGGAAGCGCTTGGTACGACAGTGATCCCTGGGAGTATTACTTCAAGAACTGGCAGCCAATGACCTGCCGCTGGATTCCCGTAGGCTGTGTGCTGACGATGGCTGGCACAGGTTCTGAGATGGATAGCTGTTCGGTCATCTCCAGCCACTCGGAGAATCGCAAGTTGTTCTATAACTTCCGCAACCCCGACTTCTCCATCCTCAATCCTCGTTTCACCTTTACCGTTCCCAAGTATCAGATGGTGGCTGGTATCTACGACATCATGAGCCACATCTTGGAACAGTATCTCTCTGGCACCGACGACAACACCAGCGACTACATTGCTGAAGGTCTGATGCGCTCACTCATCGTCAGCTCAAGCAAAGCCATCGTTAACCCAGAGGACTACGAGGCTCGCTCGAACATCATGTGGACAGCCACTTGGGCACTCAACACCCTCATCGACCGAGGTAAGGCTACCGACTGGATGGTTCACATGCTTGGTCAGGCTGTGGCTGCCTTTACCGATGCCACCCACGGACACACACTCGCTGCTGTCAGTGGTGCTTACTACCGTCTGCTCATCAGCAAGTCAACCAATGCCGTACAGAAGTTCAAGCGTCTGGCTATGAACGTCTGGGGCGTTTCTGCTGAGGGTCAGACCGACGAGCAGATTGCAATGGAAGGTCTGGAGACGATGGAACAGTGGATGCGCGAACTGGGACTGGCTATGAACATCACCGACTGCGGTGCCAAACCCGAACAGATTGAGGGAATGGCCGATGCCTGCCCCATCTGTCAAGGTGGATATTACATCTTGAATCGCGATGAAGTAGTACAGGTGCTGAAGGAAAGTCTTTAGAAGGTAATAATGAATAGTGAAAAGTGAAAAATTTGCTACCACATTTGTTTAATATTTTGTTTGCAACAATGATTGCAACTGCAACAATGGCTCAGGGCGTGATTGATGTGCACTCGCACATCATCACTCCTGAGTTTGTGTCTTCACTCGAAAATGAGGGCAGACTGATGGACGAGGGATTCCCCTTGCCGAAGTACAACGTGGAGAATCATCTCAAGTGGATGGACGAGGCTGGTGTCGAGATATCAGTATTAACATTAGCAGCCCCACAACCTTCGTCGGCTGAGGTCATAAGGCAGACCAATGAGGCTGCCGCTCGCATCAAGCGTGAATACCCAGGCAGATTCCTGTTCTGTGCTGCCCTGCCTCAATCCGATGTCTCGAAGGCTATTGAGGAGGCGAAGTATGCCCTCGACGTGCTGAAAGCCGATGGCATCAAGTTGGCAACAAACGTTGACGGACTATATCTGGGTGCTCCCGAACTCGACACGCTTTTCTCGGTCTTGAACGATCGCAAGGCGGTGGTAATCCTACATCCCCATCGCCCTGAGCCTGTCAATCGTCAGGTCATGCAGCAGACGCCATTGGCCATGCAGGAATATCTCTCAGAGACCACCCGTGCCGTATCGAACATGATCAGTCGTAACGTACTGGCTCGCTATAATAACATCAAGGTAGTCGTTCCCCATTGCGGAGCCTATCTGCCGCTGGCCATCCCGCGCATGAAGTCGCTGACACCTGTGATGCAAGCCAACAAGATGGTGGGCGAGATTGACTACGAAGCCAACCTCCGTGCCCTCTACTACGACCTCGCAGGAGCACACTCGCCTGAGGTCATCCGCATACTGCTCACCATCACCACGCCCGACCATCTGCTCTACGGCTCCGACTATCCCTACGTCGCTCCGCAAGTGCTCACGCAGAGTCTGGCGAGGATGAAGGACTATCTCTCGAAAGAGCCCGATCTGGCACCATTCCGCGAGATGATCCTCTACCAGAATGCCAATCAAATATTCAAATAACAGATGTATATGAAAAAAATATTGTTTTTCGTTTGCACCATGCTTACATGGCTAAGCACAGATGCAACAGCAAAGACACTTGTAGTGTACTATAGTTACACAGGCAACAGCCGAGAGATAGTAAACACACTGACCAGTCAGATTGAGGCCGACGTGCTGGAGATTCAGCCTGCAGAAAAAGGGCTCAAGTACGAGGCGGACAACTATGCCCTTGGCACACAGTTGCTGAATGCCATCAAGGCTAATCCAAATGATGCTGGCAGTTACCCTGCCATCGATCCTGTAACGATATCGCCGGCCGACTACCAAAACATCATCATTGTCACCCCACTTTGGTGGAGTCAGATGGCGGCTATCACGCAGGCCTACCTGTTCCAGAATGCTTCAAAGATGGCGGGGAAACACGTCGGAATGATTGTGTCGAGCCATTCGAGTGGCATTAGCGGTGTGGTAAGTGATGCCGAGCGACTGTTGCCTCATGTCACGTGGATGGGCGATGCCTTGTGGATTAACGCCAGCAACCACAGCAATCGTGCCTCGCTGATTGAAGACTGGCTCAAGACGCTGAATTTCGATAAAGAGAATACTACTATGGATAAAATGTATATCACTATCGGTGGACAAACGCAAAGCGCGACACTTGTGGACAATGACGCCACACGCGAGTTGGTTGCTGCACTTCAGAACGCGCCCATAACCGTAACGCTCAACGACAACAATTTCGAAATATGGGGTTCTTTAGGCAAATCGCTGACAACGAAAAACGAGCAGATGACAGCCCTACCCGGAGACATCGTTCTTTATAACGGCAGCAACATATGCATCTTCTACGAGTCAAACTCTTGGAGCTATACTCGTTTAGGACATATCGACGGACTGTCAGAAAATGAGCTTCGCACATTCCTCAAAGCAGGCGAAAGCAACATCAGTGTTACCCTGTCGCTTGCACTGTCCACAGGCATCAATACAGTTAAGAGTGAAAAGTTAAAAGATAAAAAATGCTATACTCTGCAAGGCACTCTCGCTCTGGTAGGACAAAAGGGTATTGTGATTAAAGACGGGAAAAAAGTTGCGATTAAGTGAGAGAAATGAAAATTCATTTTTATTTCCGAACGTGAGCAAGTTCAACAAAGTTAAAATTATCAGATGAAAAGAATAGTAACATTTATAATAGCAGTAATGACTATGGCGACAATACAAGGTCAGACGATGACCGAAAGACAAAAGGGATTGGCAGCATGTGCCTGCCTGATGGCACAGGGTGATTTGGAACGGTTGGAGCCTGCCGTGAAGATGGCACTCGACAACGGCGTGACTATCAATGAGCTGAAGGAGGCTTTTTCACAGCTCTATGCCTACACGGGCTTTCCACGCTCGCTGAATGCATTAGGCGTTCTAAATAAGGTGTTGGATAACAAACAGCCCTCATGGCAGGAAGGAAAGCCTTGGAAACGTCCTGAGATATGGGATGACGCTGCAAAAGCTCTGAAGCAAGGTACAGAGGTGCAGACGAAACTCTCTGGCCGTTCTTTCGATTACCACTTCTGCCCGCAGGATGACTACTACCTGAAGTCCCACCTCTTTGGTGACATCTTCGCTGGCGACCAGCTCTCAGCTGCCGACCGCGAGATAGTGACCGTTGCTGCCCTGAGTGGTCTCGAAGGTGTTGCTCCACAACTGGCTGCCCACAAGCAGGGAGCCGTGAACATGGGCAATAGTCAGGAACTGGTTGATGAACTCTGTGCCTGGCTCGACAGCGAGGGGTATACCTTGCGCAGCAAATGGCCGAAAGGCGAACCGAACCCTTACGGCAAGTATTTCATCGGTCAGAGTTATCTGGCTGACGTTGGCGGTGGTGTTATAAACGTTACCTTCGAGCCTCGCTGCCGCAACAACTGGCATATCCACCACAAAGCAGTACAAGTACTCATCTGTGTCAGTGGTCGTGGCTGGTATCAGGAATGGGGCAAGGCTCCCGTTGAGATGACTCCTGGCACAGTCATCGCCATTCCTGCAGAGGTAAAACACTGGCACGGTGCCGCCAAAGATTCATGGTTCCAACACCTTACTTATCACCGTGATGCTCAGGAAGGAGCCTCGAATGAGTGGCTTGAGCCTGTGACTGACGAAGTGTATAGCAAACTGAAATAAGATATAATAATGGAATACGTAAAACTTGGAAACTCAGACCTCAATGTGTCGCGCATTTGCCTCGGCTGCATGGGCTTTGGAGATGCCAGTATCGGACAGCACTCATGGACGATTGGCGAAGAGCCGACACGGGAAATCATTCGTCGGTCACTCGACCTCGGCGTGAACTTCTTCGACACGGCGATAGCCTATCAGCTGGGCACTTCGGAGCAGTTCGTGGGCAGGGCGCTGAAGGATATGGCACGCCGCGAAGACGTGGTGGTAGCCACGAAGTTCCTGCCTCGCACAGAGGAGGAAATCACGAATGGCATCGACGGTCGGCAGCATGTACTGAGCAACATCGACAGCAGCCTGCAGCACCTCGGCATGGACTATGTGGACTTGTACATCTACCACATCTGGGACTACAAGACGCCTGCCGAGGAGATTCTTGAAGGCATGAATGAGGCCGTGCGCCAAGGCAAAGTACGCTACATCGGCATCGCCAACGTCTATGCCTATCAGTTGGCGAAGATGAATGCACTGGCAGAGAAACACGACTGGGCACAATTTATCAGTGTGCAGAACCACTACAACCTGATTATGCGTGAGGAGGAGCGCGAGATGCAGCCCTTATGCCGTGAAGACAACATCGCACAGACACCCTACAGCGCTCTGGCATCAGGCAAACTGGCCAAGCGCCCAGGTGAGACCTCGAAGCGCCAGCAGGAAGACGCGTTCATGCACTTCAAGTATGATGCCACCGCCAAGCAGGACAACCTCGTGGTGGAGCGTGTCGTGAAACTGGCCGACCGCTATGGTGTGGAGATGACGCAGATTTCGCTGGCCTGGCTGTTGACCAAGGTGGAGTCGCCCATCGTGGGAGCCACAAAACTGCACCACATCGAGGGAGCCGTGAAGTCGCTCGATGTCCGGCTGACAGCCGATGATATCCGCTACTTGGAAGAGCCATACGTGCCCCACAACCTCTCAGGCGTGATGGCCGTCAACAAACCTGTGATGAGCGAGGAGCCCGTCTGGGTGGCAGCAAGCAGAAACAAATAATCATGGGCACCTACAACTCTATCACATGCGGTTTGATGTCCGTATCGTGAGTGGCAAGGCTCTCGATGCAGTTGGCATGATCACAATCCAAATGCGTCAGCAGCACGTAGTCGAGAGCAGCGAGAGCCATCAAGTTTACTTGAATGGCTGAGTCGTGACGAGACTCAACATTTGTTAAATCATTCCGTAAAAATAGCGAAATTTCGACATTTATTGGTAACTTTGCCATCAATATTAAATTGTATTTATGAGAAAAGTAAACTTTTTTTTGGCAGCAGCCATGTTGATGGTGTCGGCTGCGGTGATGGCTCAGCAGGCATCAAAGGTGTATCTCACAAGGGAGATTTCACCAGAATCGTTGGTAAAAATCTACAAGGCACTTGGCGTTGAAGCCAAGGGGCGTGTGGCAGTGAAGATGTCAACAGGCGAAGGCAGCAATCCCAACTACCTGAAACCTGAACTGGTGAAAAACCTGATATGGGAGGTGGACGGCACCATCGTGGAATGTAACACCGCATACGGCAACGGCCCTTCCGACAAGAAAGACGAGCGCAACACGTCAGAGAACCATTGGAAAGTGATTGAGCGTCACGGCTTCACAAAGTATTTTCCTGTCGATATCATGGACGAATACGATGAGATTCGCATCCCCGTAAAGGATCAGACGCACATCAAGTACGACATCGTTGGCGGACACATGGCCAACTACGACTTCATGATTGCCCTCAACCACTTCAAGGGTCATCCTATGGGCGGCTATGGTGGTGCGTTAAAAAATCTCTCTATCGGCTGTGCCAGTCAGAACGGCAAGGCTTACATCCACTCGGCTGGCAAGATGGAGAAACTGGATATGGGCAAGTTGTGGACACCAGAGTTCATCGGTAATCAGGATGGTTTCCTCGAAAGCATGGCTGCTGCCGCACAAGCCGTTGTGAACTATTTCAACAAGAAGCAGGGCATCATCTACATCAGCGTCATGAACAACATGTCAATAGACTGTGACTGCGTGGATCATCCTGCGCCTGTGAAGCTGGAAGACTATGGCATTCTCGCCTCTACCGACCCCGTAGCGCTCGACCAGGCCTGCATCGACATCATCAACCAACAGAAAGTGACGGCCAAGAACGATCCTACCGATTTGCTGAAGCGTATTGACAAGCAGCATGGCACACACACTATCGACCATGCAGCCCAGATTGGCCTTGGCTCAAAGAAGTATGAGTTGATAAATCTGGATTTATAATTTGGGAGACGGAAAATAACTGAAAAGAGACAGAATCCCCAAACAAATAACAATATGAAGGTATTATTAAACGGCAGTCCGCGTAAGAACGGCAATACGGCACAGCTTCTGAAGCGTGATATGGATGGTGCCAGAGAGGCTGGTGCCGAGGTGGAACTGGTGAACCTCTACGACCTGCAGCCCATACTCCAAATAATTATCCCTTTCTGAACTCCCTTGGGTTCATGCCCTTCATCCTTGTAAAGAAACGGGTGAATGAGGCTGCCTCTGAGAAGTGCAGGCGGTCGGCTATCTGGACGACAGGGAGTGAGGTCTGCTGCAACAGGTAGGAGGCCTCCATCAGAAGCATCTGATTGATGTAATCGACGACGGTACGGCCTGAAACCTCACGGACAATCTGTGAGAGATAGCGCGGCGTGATGCAGAGCTGTGAGGCATAGAAGGCGACATCGTGGTGCTCAGTGAAGTGGATGGGCACGAGACGAAGGAAATCGAAAAACAGTTCCTCGATGCGCTTGGGAAACCTGCGCTCGCGGATGGTGCGCTCCTGAATGGCATTCAGTTCAAGCAGAAAGAGACCGTATGTGGTGCGAAGGCACTCGCTGCGGAAAGGATGGTCAGCTGAGAGGAGATAGCGACGGATGATGCCCATCAGTTCCATGAGGTGGTGGTTGTCTTCTTCCGCAAGGGTCAAGCGCGGTTCTTTCAGCTCCACTACAGGCAGGTAGGCGGCACGGATGGCATCGCGCA
>JAEEGJ010011693.1_pt1 | contig 22138 bp, 19 predicted proteins | sample 8958761 | NCBI WGS metagenome assembly JAEEGJ01 (sample SAMN16246546, study PRJNA631951) | gut metagenome | biome: gut microbiome; feature: rumen; material: RS-attached | host: Bos | place: Iran: Karaj | collected 2018-10 | reverse complement strand
ATCTGGACGATACGCTCGATAAGTATTTTCCGGAATATGAGACCGGAAAGAAAATAACAGTATACAATCTGCTTCACATGACTTCCGGCATTCCTGATTACTGTAATAATCCCGATCCGTTCTGGAACATATCAGGTGAGGATGCGGCGAATCAGAAACTCAGCGACATCTTTCTCGACAAGATTTCAGATGAGGAATTCCTTCAGGCACTGTATAAGGCTCCGCTGGGTTTTGAACCGGGAAACGGCAGCGAATACAGCAACACCAACTATCATCTACTTGCGTTCATTATCGAGAAAGTGTCAGGACAGAAGTACTGCGATTACGTAAAGAAGAATATCTTTGATAAATGCGGCATGACGAAGACATCGTCGATGGCTGTAGGCGACATGACATATGTGCCTGTCGGTTACGACGAGCTTGTGCATTACGGCTTCACTGACAAGGACGGATATCCTGCAGGTCCGAATGGATACAGAGGTGACAGCGGAATACATTCATGCCTTACTGACATGGTCAAGTTCGACAGGGCTCTTTTTGCAGGAAAGCTTCTTAATAAGAATTCGATGGAGATCATGCTTAAGAGTGAGAGTGGTTACTGCTGCGGTCTGATGAAGGACAATAAAGGTTATTCTCACAGCGGTTCTTCGTTCACGTGCTCAACTAATAACAGGATCATTGAATCGGAAGAGTATGGTCATATCTATATAATCACGCTCGAGAGGAACATTCCTCTTCCTGAATTTAATGGTGAAGACCCAATGGAGGGCACTAATTACACTAAAGGTGTTTTTAAAGACGGCATATATACAAATGAATGTGCTGAACTGAAGATAAAAGTACCCGAAGGGTATGAGAATATCAGCGATGAAGACCTTGAGGAAATGTTTATGTATGCCATAAATTCAGCACCTGCGGGTGACGACAGAGCCCGTTTGCTCGCAACAAAAGAAGATGCGGGATTCTGGTTAAAAGGAGAAACGATATATGTTTCTTTCTTTAATACAAGTCTTGGCTCCAAGGCCGGACCTGATTACAAGGAAGAAGACTATCTGAATGATTATTTGAAATACACTGCCAAAGGATTGGAACAAGACGGAATTACGGCTGCACAAAGCGATATTGTCAAAGTAACGCTTGCCGGAAAAGAGTATTCGCGCGGCGAACTTTCTATGACAATTGACGGTAAGGAAGCCCACCTGTATTACTACGTGAGAAGGATAGATGATAACCTGATGGTAATGATCGAAGGCGACAGCATGAGCGATAAAAGGGCAGACTATTACGAGAAATTATTCATAGAGTAATGACAAAAGAAGTTATCTTAATGGAGGAGTTGCCAGGATTGGCAGCTCCTTTTTTCTAGCACCCGAAAAAAGTTCTATATAGAACCTTGACACAAAATAGTTCCATATAGTACTATTTCTGTGATGATAATATTTGCTCCGGAGGCAATATGGAATCTCGTACAGGTTTCTTGATATCACAGATCAAACAGGTGCAGGCGCGCATATTCCAGCGGCTCTTGCAGGAAAGCGGTGTTGAGGAGTTTAACGGTCCTCAGGGACGTATTCTTTATGTGCTCTGGCAGAAGGACGAAGTCCCGATAGTAGAGCTCTCGCAGAAGACCGGTCTTGCCAAGAATACGCTTACCGCAATGCTCGGACGTATGGAAGACACCGGATTGATCATGAGAAAAGCAGCCGAAACTGATAAAAGACAGTCACTTATATCTCTGACTGACAAGGCACGCGATCTTCAGGGGAAATACGATGAAGTATCACAGAAGATGAACGAGGTGTTCTATAAGGATTTCACGCAGAAAGAGGTCACGGAATTAGATCAGTTCCTTGACCGGATCCTCGGAAATCTTGAACAGTCTGAGAAAAGTCCAAGAAAGGGAAAGGAATAATTTATGTCAAAGATCAAAGTAAAGAATTATAACGATTTCTGTCCGCAGCAGCTGTTCTTATACGGCACATATAAAGATGACGGCACACCGGATTTCGGTCTTTTCTGCTGGTTCAGTTATATCAATGCGCCGGATCTTGAAGGTGAGGGCAACGGCATGGGCGTAATGGCCTGCATCGGCGGCGAGAAGCTCACAAAAGATCTCATCCGTAAGAACGGAATATTCTCTGCAAATCTCGTTACGGAAGAGCTTCTGCCTCTTGCAGACTACTATGGCTGCATCGGCGGAAGGGAACACGAGGATAAGATGCGCTTTAGCCCCACGATCGAGAAAGGCGTAGTTCTCAACGTTCCTACGATTGCTGAGAGCCCTGTGAGCATGGAGCTTAAGGTCTTCAAGGAGATCAGCCTCGGCAACAGCTGTGATGTTTATCTCTGCAAGATCATGGGCGAGACGATGAGAGAAGATCTTACTAATAAGGATGTTCCTTTCATCGAGAGATTCAACTCTGTAAAGCAGGTCCTTTGCGGTGGTGAGCAGCATTATATCAGCACTGACGGCCGTGACCTTGGTTTATGGGGTGAACCGATGAGATCATTAAAAGAACAGTAAAAAATCTGATTTTGCCTGTTGACTCTTACGTTACGTAATAGTTTATAGTGTGCTTACCAAAGCGAACGGAGGATTATCACATGATGACGGTAAACGAGGTGAGCAAGCTTGCGGGAGTGAGTATACGCACTCTTCAATACTATGACAAGATCGGTCTTTTGCATCCGACGGGACATACCGATGCGGGCTACAGACTGTATGACGATACGGACTTGGAACGCCTTCAGCACATCCTGCTTTTCCGTGAACTGGAATTCCCGCTTAAGGATATCGCTGCGATCATCAACAGTCCTGACTTCGACAGAAGCAAGGCCCTTGAGCAGCAGATCGAGATGCTGAAGCTTAAGAGGGAGCACATAGATAATCTGATGAACTTCGCGCTTGGAATAAAGATGCTTGGAGTTAAATATATGGATTTTAAAGCTTTTGACAGAAGCAGGCTGGATGAGTATTCCAGACAGGCAAAAGAAATGTACGGCAAGTCTCCAGAATATAAGGAGATGGAAGAGAAGTCCAAGAACCGTACCAAAGAAGAGGAAGGTCTTATCGCTGACAGATTTATGCTTCTCTTCAAGGAGGCAGGCGAGCTGAGAGATACAGATCCCGCTTCACCTGAGGCACAGGACCTTGTAAAGAGGATTCAGGATTTCATAACCGAGAATCTTTACACATGCTCGAAAAAGATCTTAAGCGGCCTTGGAAAGATGTATTCCGGCGGTGGTGATTTCACCAGGAATATCGATGAATACGGCGGAGAAGGAACTGCCGAGTTTGTAGATAAGGCAATTCAGATCTACTGCAGAGAAGAACAGTAACAAAGGAGAACAGCACATGCCGTATGCAGATCTAAACGGACTGAATATATACTACGAAGAATTTGGCAGAGGAGAGACAATATTGTTCCTTCACAGCCATTTCAGCAGGGGATTGCTGGCATTTGCAGGACAGATCCTGCCGTTCTCGGGACGGTACAGATGCCTGTTTCCTGATTTTCGCGGTCACGGGAGGACCACCTGTGAAGATCTTACGTGGAGCAGCCGCATGGTCGCAGACGACATGGCCATGTTCCTTGATAAGCTCGGTATTGAGAAGGCTCACATAATCGGCTACAGCTGCGGCGCGTACGTAGGCTGCTATATGGCTGCGAATTATCCTGATAAGGTAAAGAGCCTTGTGACGATAGGCGGCGCTGCGCATCCGAGGCCGGAAGGTGCTGAAGATTTCCTGCCGGAAAATCTCATGAAGAACGGTCATACAGATTTCATAGAAGATATGAAGGCCAGGCATTTCGAGGCACACAGGGGCGACTGGCAGACATATCTGAAGAACACCGTAAAAGACTGGCAGACACAGCCAAGCCTCACCGATGATGAGTGGCAGAATATCAAGTGTCCGTGCTTCTTTATAAACGGCGAGAATGATCCTTTTGGAACTGTTGAGGAACTTAAGGAAAAAGTTCCAACGGCAAAAGTCTATAAGGTAATGGGTGGGGGACACAGGCCGCATTTTGTCGGGGAGCAGATAGACGATATCAATGAGAGGATACTGGAGTTTTTACAGGAGATCTGAGAAGAATTAAATACGATTCCTGATCAAATACAGGAGCTGCCATGTGGGCGGCTCCTGTTGTTTATATGTACGGTTTTCTTGACACTTCTGGTCTACAATAGTAAACTGTCTGTGGTTTATAGAAATAAACTAATTGCATTATTTGGGGAGAATAGAAAAATGAAAAGAACTGCAATTATATCGTCTGCACTCTGCCTGGCTCTTATGGCTTCAGGATGTTCTTACAATCAGGGAACAACTACAAGTACGCCTGCAGAGACAACGACTGAAGAAACGGTTGTAACAGAACCTTCTGAGGAAGTGACTTCTGAGCCGGAAATCACTGAAGAAGAGATTACCGAGGCTGAAACCAGTATTGAATCATCATCTGAAGTCTCAACGGCTTCTCATGTGGTCAAAGTCGAAGTGATTACATTGAAGTCATATAAGAACGGACCCAATAAATTAACCAGTGTCGTTCCCAGGATTACTGTCGACGGCAAGGAGGCGACAGAGCTCAATAAGTTACTCCGCGATCATATGCAGGAGAAATACCCGTTCAATGTTGATGATAACCACAATGACGGTATGGCAACAGAAATAGAATGGGGTGTTAAGGACAACATCTTGTCGATAATTGTTCATGCAAGCAGTACTAGTGAGGATTATTTTACTAAAGAGGCATTAAACTTCGATCTGGATACGTTAAAGCCTCTGAATTCCGGTGAAGTAACCAAGCGTCTCGGCATGACCGATGAGGAGTTTTTCGGCAAAGTTGAAGATATCGTGAAGGAATACTGTAAATTGAATGAAAAGTCCTACAGTGCTTATGATTACGAGGAGAGTGCCGCTTTGATCAATTACGACAAGGTCACACCGTTTATATGGCCTGACGGAAGTTATGGTGTAGTTATTACACTCGTATATTCTGAACAGACTCAGTTTTATGGGTTAGAGTGTATGAGGATCAGCAAGTTATAAACTATTTCAATCTGTTATTAACTAAGCAGGAGCCGCATAATCTGTGGCTCCTGTTATTTTGAAACTATGTTTATCTTTCCGGTGATTTATTCCGGCGGCATTTTTATATAAAATAGAGAAAACTATTCTTTGGTGAGGTAATATGCCGGTAATTCCATTAGAGTGTCCGTCCTGTGGGACTGAGTTAAGAATAGACTCTGATGAAAGTGCAGCAATCTGCATCCGCTGCGGCAAGCCTTTTGTTGTGAATGAAGCTATCGTGCTGAATTATATTAAGCTTGTTACTGCAGATACAGGAAAGGCCATTGCCTATAAGGAATTTGAAACAGACGGGGACGTTCTGACGAGATATAACGGCGATTCTCCAGTCGTAGTGATACCCGATAATGTAGCAGTGATCGGAAGCAAGGCTTTCGAGGATTCACATAAGATAATAGAACTGCATCTTTCTGATTCCGTAAAAGTAATTGAAGATAATGCTTTCTTAGGCTGTGATAACTTAAGGAATATCTATTTCGCGAACTCACTTAAAAAGATTGGAAGTTATGCATTCTCCGAATGCAGCAGCCTTGAATCTGTTGAACTGCCTGCTTCTGTTGAAGAGATAGGTTCCTATGCTTTTGCAAGATGTTTTGCGCTGAATTCGGTATCAATGCCTCCGGCAAGCACGAAAGTGCATGAGACTGCATTTATGGGCGATAAAGATGTGCATTTTGTCTGGCCTGATGACTGGGCGAATAAGCAGATCGATAAACTGAAGATCTCTGCACCGGTGCTTGGCGGACTAGTCGAGCTCTGCAATTCGTGCGGCGAAAAAGAACCCGTGCTTTTCCTCGGTATTTCTGATCTCGGTATGTATGTGGAGTCGACCAAATATAACTTCTATACTTACGAGGATTTTATGAAGCTGTTCTCGATCAAGGCAAATAATAATGATCCTTACCGCTTAAGAGTAAGTGTCGATTTTGCCCAGCAGAGATATGATTCGATCTCTGATATCCAGAAAAGCTATTCCGAGCTGATAAGCCTTCTTGATATCGCGCAGATCAAAAGGAGCCGTATCGAGACGATCAATATTCCGCATTTTATTTGGAAGCAGGGAAAAGGCCTTAATAACTTCAGGGTTGTGGATATTGGAAACGTACCTGTTTTGCAGATAAAACTGATTCAGGAATAACAGGGATCTGAGATCAGGATATTATTTTCCGGACAATTTTTATTTTTTCTTGACATCTGTGGTTTATATGTGTAAACTGACATTGGTTTACAACAATAAACCCTAATAAAACTATAGGCAGGTCATTATGGAAGAATTGATTTTGTGTGAGTCAGAAAAGCGTTTGATGGAGATCATCTGGGAAGAAGAACCTATTGAATCCGGCAAGCTTGTTAAGATTGCCAATGAGAAGATCGACTGGAACAAATCAACCACATATACGATTCTTCGTAAGCTCGTCACAAAGGGCTTTGTCAAGAATGAAGATACGGTCGTAAGTGCCCTGATCCCTAAGGAGAAGGTATTGATCTCTGAGAGCAATCAGATCGTAGAAGACAGCTTCTCAGGATCTCTTCCTAAATTTGTTGCCGCATTCTTCGGCAGCAAGAAGACACTTACGGACAAGGAAGCCGATGATCTGATAAAGATCATCAAGGATAATATGAAGGGAGACTAAAGGTGGGTGCTTTATTCTTTAAAGTGCTTGAGATGTCCTTAATGGGCAGCGTAGTAATTCTGATTACTATTCTTGCAAGATTTTTCCTGCGTAAAAGATCCAAGACATTCATCATGATCTTATGGGCTGTAGTGGCCTTAAGACTTATCGTGCCTTTTGGTTTTGAATCCGCTTTCAGCATCTTTAATTATGTTCCTCTTCCGACGCAGGGTATGCCTGCTGCCGTTGAGGTCTCTGAGGCAGTATTGCCTGACAGTGAGCCGGCTGTCATCCAGGCTCCTGTTAACGATCCTGCAGACTATGCAGAAGCTCCTGTTTATAATGAAGCACCTGCTTATAATGAAGTTCCTGTAAATGCTGAAGCTCCCGCCAGATCTGCCAACGAAGTCAGCACAGGGAATAAGGCTGAAGCAAAGAATCTGCCTGATATCAGATCGGTCGTTGCTATTATCTGGTTTACCGGAATGGTTGTATTTACAACATATATCTGCGTCCGTTATTTCGATCTTAAAGATAAGCTTAAGAATGCAAAGAAGATCGCTAAGAACGTTTATGAGTGTGACAACGTAAAGTCGCCTTTTGTCTTCGGGTTCATCGTTCCGAAAATGTATCTGCCCGATACTCTCGATGAAGCCGAGAGAGAATACGTTATGGTTCATGAGAGCACTCATATAAGACACGGTGACTGGCTCAAGAAGCTTCTTGGAATCGCTATCCTTGCTGTGCATTGGTTCAATCCTCTTGTATGGGTCGCATTTACGCTTTTCGAGCAGGATATAGAGATGAGCTGCGATGAGACGACGATCTCCACTTTGGATGCTGACTTAAGGAAAGCATATGCGATATCTATCGTTTCCTATGCCAAAGCCAGCAACAACAGCAACAAGAAGTATATGGTAACCCCCTTGGGATTCAGCAAGAATGCCTTCTGTAAAGCCGAGGTAACTAAAAGAGTAATGAATATCGTAAACTTTAAGAAGGGTACCAAGGTTACAACTATAGCTATTTTAGCTGTCGTTCTGGTCCTTGCAGCTGCATGCGCATTTAATTCCAAGTCCGGTTCAGGCAAGATACCTGTATCAAAGGAATCTGCCAATTTAGAGGAAAAACCGGAAACGTCAGAAGATACAACTGAAGATACAGCAGAAGCTGCAACAGAAGATACGATGGCTACAGAGCAGACCACGATATCTAAACTGGCTTCTAATGATCACAAGTTTGTAAATGGTGTCTGCACGGATTGTGGAAAAGTTTGGAATGAATACTATTACGAGACACTTAGCAAACTGGATACACAAGGTCCTTCCGAATGGAAGTCCATATATGGTCCGGAGTCCGATACAATGCTTTATCCCGGTGATTACGTTCAGTTTGTCGGACATAGTAAGGATGCAGGTTATATTTTATATCACTGCCTTGATCAGAGACCTGTCAGTGAAAGTTTAACTCTCGATTTCTCCAAGAGCGGGAAAAAGCCAAGCATAAGCTTCAACTATACATATAGCATGGGAGAGTATTCCGTGGATGTCGGTATTGTGGATTATAAATTCACATACTGGATCGGTATCGATGCTGAAGCAGGTGAATTCGAAAAAATATTTGAATCGAAGGAATCATTTGCGAAGAATTGCAGGTTCTATCTTTTCGTAAAAGATAAGGGTTCAACATCCGGATCAGATGTATGGTCCAGTATGGAAGAATCGGATATCAGAAAACTGTTCGAAGGACAGAAGGACTGCACGTTCTATACCAAAGATGAGATGATCGACATGTTCTGGTCGCATTATGACCGGATGCTTCAGAGTATGGATAATGCACTTGTAGTCATGGATACGTCACTGGCTGATGCCGGATTCAACTGGAAGAAGAAATCCGAGGGCTGATCAATGATCCGGAAATTAATATTACCGCTTATGTGCGTGCTGATCGTTTTAATCAGCGCTTGCTCAAACAGTACCTATAAAAGCGAAAATGCAGCCGATCTGAGCGTTGGTGTTGCCGATGTGACAATGGAAATAAGAGAAGGAATATTGTATGTCACGCCTTATAAAGGTCCGACTTACAGGACATCGGTGGAAGCTGATGATATCAGTGTCTTAAGACCTGATATCGGAACCGGAAAGGGCGGATCAATGTGTTCAGCTACTGTCTTAAAGGACGGCAGGACCGTAGCGACATTCGACCGTTCATATGTGGACAGTTCGGAAATTACAAAAGCGGATCTGGAACATCATTTCGGACATGTAACAAGAATTATGACACCGTCTGAAACGATAACCGCAATCACACTTTCTGTATTTATATGTGTAATTGCGGCCGCCGCAGTGATCATCTTTCTCATAAGGAGAAAGGAACAGAAAAACAGTCATATAAACGCTGTCTCTAAGAGTAGTACAGAGAGCGATTATATAAGTAAAACAAACGAGGGGGAGAGAAAATGAAAAAGCTTATTTCAGCAGTCTTAAGTGGTGTTATGTTGGCTTCGGTCTTTCTTTGCGGCTGTAATACCATGCCTGGAGAGCAGGAAGCAACAGAGACTGAAACAACGGCAGAGGCAACTGCAGTGGAGACCGAGCCTGAGCCACCGCATATAGACGTTGACAGGTATAACCGTATAAAGGGTTTTTATTCTTTCAAACTGCCTGAAGGCGGTAATTCTATTCAGCTCTATGATGACACTATAAGAGGCGGATGCAGTTATTTCATAGATGATGATCAGATCTATTTCGGCTATACCTCTTACAGAAACGAATCTTCGCTTACTTTGCGCATCGATCCTCTATCCGACGTAGCTAATGTTGAATTCGAACTTATTTATGGCGATACACGCTATTACGGTATGAATTCGGGTGATTCAATCCCGCTTGACGGATTTGAAACGTTTATCGATGCTGTAATCGAAAAGGATGAGTCTGCTGTCCGTATCTATGATGATACTGCATGGGAAGCAAACAAGGATAATATCAGGAAGGATCTTCCTATCGTTTACGCCAGATTGATCAAGTTCTCTAATGCGGCATTCGAGCAGCTCGGCTTTGGATTTGAAGAGCTCGGTATTCCATTTGGAGATAAATACAGATCTGTTGATCCCTCCCAGCTTACGAGCCAGGAGATCGATATCAAGAATGAATGCAGATTTGTAAACGGTGTTTGTGAAGACTGCGGAAAGCATTGGGCAGATTATTACTATGAAGCAGTCGGAAAGCTTGGCTATATCGATACCAATTCCAAATGGTGCTCAGTATATGGACAGCGTTCAGCTTCAATGTTCGACCCCAGCGATTATGTTCAGTATTCATCATATGGTAAGGGCAGCAGTGAGATCTATTACCAGCACACGATTATGAAGGATCCTAATTCGACTGCTGCCGGTCAGCATAATGAGAACTGCAGCCTCGTGATATCGCAGAACAAGAAAAAAATCAGTTCATATTTCGTGTTCCAGTATGAAGAGGGAAACTTCTCTATGGGAGATGGGATTTCCGGCTACAAATTCATGTACTACATGAGTGTTGAAGCAAAAGACGGTGACTATTCCAAGGTGTTTGAATCTAAGGAAACATTGAAGAAGAATGCGCAGTTATGTCTGTTCGTTATGGGCGATGATGGTACAGGAACCGATGTATGGTCACGCAAGAAAGACGAAGAGCTCAAGAAGATGTTTGATGAGGTCCCGTTCACCACATTCTATACAAAGGATGAGTTCATCGACATGATCTGGAATGATTATCAGAGAATGTTTGAGAGCATGGACAAAGGCATGATCTGGATGAACACTTCGCTTGCTGACGCAGGAATCAAGTGGAAAAAAGAGGCCTGATTCAGGTTCTTTGTAGTTCATGAGAGGGGTTTGGGTTTCCAAACCCCTTTTTGGTTGACATTACAGGATTACACTATAAAATGAAAACTGTTTTCAAATTGATACCGGGAGGCTCTAATGGGAAGAACTAAGAGTGGTTCATATAATACTAAGCAGTCATGCGAGATCTTGAATTTCCTTAAGGATAATGCGGGATCACATTTTACGAGCCAGGAGATATCCGATCATTTCAGAGCACAGGGCATCAATATCGGACAGGCTACCATCTACAGGCGTTTAGACCGTCTGACCACTGATGGGCTTGTAAATAAATACATCATCGATGAGAAATCACCTGCATGTTATGAATACATCGGCACAGAACACTGCAAGCACGGCAACTGCTATCACATGAAGTGTGAGAAGTGCGGAAAGCTCATTCATCTGTCCTGTGACGAGATCAACGAATTTTTCGAGCATGTGTCATCTGAACACGGATTCGTGCTCGATCCCAAGCGTACGGTATTCTACGGTATCTGCGAAGATTGTATTGAATAATCCCTTTATCAGAGCATGTTTGCGCGCTTTGTCGCTTCTTCACGTCTGTGTTTGATCACGCGTGCGCGGAAGATCAGGAGCACGATCACGAGGAGAAGTATAAGTCCCGACAATACGGCGAACGTGACTAATATGCTCCTTACGTTAGTAAGGTTAGTGAGTTTTTCAGGGTTTACTTCGACGACACCGGCCTTTTTCTCGATCTCAATTACGAGCGTGCCGATGTGATACGTCTTATCCGAATATATCTTACATAGGGGCATTTCGAGGGTCTGACGGTCTTGTGAAGTGTCGATAACAGCCTTCGAAAAGTCGATCCTGTTCGTGCTTCCGAGCTGGGCTCTTGTGGAAGTCGTGGTAATGTACTGGTCCAGAATCATCTTCTGGCTTGCCAGATAGAGGTTGGTCTCCTTTAAAAGGCCGTTTATCTGCTGGTGAGCTTCGTCAATCAGCGGATCAAATTCGCTCTCGGTGATCTCAACTGTCGTAAATGTTGAGTATCCATAGTCGAAAAGCTTGATGAGGTCCGCATATCTGACATCTGAGTCAGCGGCATTGAAAACGCAGCCGACGAGAGTCCTGTTGTTTTTCCTTGCTGCGGCACAGAGTGTGTATCCCGCAGTGTCAGTAAATCCCGTCTTACCGCCCAGATAATATTCGTAACCGTACTTTGTCGTGTTTACGAATCTGTTTGCATTGGTAAGTTCTCTCTCGCTGCTGTATTTATTTGTGGCATTGATCGTGTAGTTCAATGTTTTCGCGATCTCAGGATACTTAGTGGTGGATACGGCCTCATTGAGGATAAGAGCCATATCGTAAGGCGTTGTGACGTTATCAGGAGTGGAAAGTCCGTATGCGGAAGAGAAGTGGGTGTTAAGGCATCCGATCTCAGAAGCCTTCTGGTTCATGAGATTGCAGAAATCGTGTTCTGTTCCGCCCATATACATAGCGAGTGCAAGGCTCGCGTCGTTAGCCGATTTAAGAACTGCGGCATAGATAAGGTCTTTTACTGAGATCTCTTCGCCTTCCTGAAGACCCAGCTTAACATAGGTCTTGGGGATACCCTTGATAGCTTCAGCCATTTCAGGGGTGATCGTTACTGTCTCAGTCTCGTTCAGACGCTCAAAGGCGAGGAGAAGTGTCATAACCTTTGTCATGGACGCAGGCTCTTTCTGAACATCGTAGTCTTTGCCTAAGAGAATGGTGCCGCTGTTGGCGTCGTAAAGAATATAAGATGCTGCATTTACCTTGGGTGCATCGTCGAGCTGTTCGCTGAGGAGATCTGTCTTTCTCTCGTTCGCAGTGATGATGCCGTCGTTGGGATCATCAGGGAAGTCCTCTGCCTTGACCATAGAGCCGGCAAAAGTCCATAAAGATGTTAATGTGAGAAGCAGTGCGGTAAAGCTTGCTGTTATCTTCTTCAAATTCAAATGCATAATCTCCTATTTTAGAATTGACCAATACATATTATAACTTCTGAGCAAAAAAACAAATAATTGGCGTACGTTATAATTTTTAATAAAAATAAAAGGTGATTTACTGTATAATTAGCGGGTAAATGGAAAGAGGCTTTAAATGACGATTATTAAGACTACAGTAAATGACAAGATCGATTTTGATTCTGCTGTAACCGAGCTTAGAGAGTATTTCTCCTCGTTAGGCGCGCGTAAGGGCAGAAGCTTAACTTACAATGTTTTGACCTATGGCTGCCAGCTGAATGAGTCAGATTCCGAGAAGCTCTCGGGCATGCTTGGTTCTATGGGACTTACTCCGTCTAAGGGCGGGGAACTGGACGATGCCGACGTTATCGTTTTCAATACATGTTCGATAAGAGAGAATGCCGACAGGCACCTTTTCGGCAATCTTGGTGTATTTAAGACGCTGAAGAAGAACGACCGTGATGTTGTTATCGCAGTCGGCGGCTGCATGATGAAGGTCCCGGAGAATGTCGAGAGGATAAAGAAATCATATCCTTATGTCGATCTCGTTTTCGATCCCCAGCAGCTGCACAGATTCCCCGTGCTCATGAGAGATGCCATCCGCAAGAACAAGCAGCTCGTAAATATCTCTGCTGATGACTATATTGCGGAAGACAACTTTTTCCCGATAGACCGTAAAAGGAAGTTCAGGGCGCTCGTTCCGATCATGTACGGCTGCAACAATTTCTGTACCTACTGTATCGTTCCTTATGCAAGGGGCAGGGAGAGATCCAGGGATTTTAAAGAAATAGTCAATGAGCTCGCTGAGCTTGCATCCCAGGGTTATAAGGAGGTCATGCTCCTTGGCCAGAACGTCAATTCATATAAGGGTGAGGGCGGTGAGACTTTCGCCGATATATTAAGAGCCGCTTCGGATTTTAAGGAGTTCTCGAGAGTAAGATTCATGTCTTCACACCCGAAGGACCTTTCAGATGAAGTAATCGACATCATGGCCACGAGACCCAATGTCGAGAAGCACCTGCACCTTGCCATGCAGTCAGGCTCAAATACTGTCCTTAAGGCCATGAACAGACCTTATACGATCGAGAGATTCCAGGAGATCGTAGACACATTCAGAGCCAGAGTTGAAGGCGGATCGCTTACCACAGACATTATCGTAGGCTTCCCTGGCGAGACAGACGAAGATTTTGAGCAGACGCTTGTTGCTGTTGATAAGGCAAAGTTCGATGCATGCTTTACTTTCCAGTATTCTGCAAGACCCGGCACCAAGGCTGCTGCATATGAGAACCAGATACCTTCAGATGTTGTGACAGAGCGCTTCGGAAGACTTACCGAATATACGAACCGCTATGCTGAAGAGTCCAATCTCAAGCTTGTCGGAAAGACGATGGAAGTGCTTATTGAAGGCATCAGCAAAGCAGGTGATATGACCTTCTCCGGAAGGACGATTACCAACCATCTTGTTAACTTCACTATTCCTGAAGAACTTGGCATTGATGTTGGCCCTGATTTTCTCGAGGGCAGGCTCTGCGAGGTCAGGATAGACCGCGCAAGACCTTATTCTGTTGACGGTATCCTCGTCAGCTTGAAGGGAGAACAGGCGTGACAGATAACAACGGTTTTGACGAGAATCACGTAAAAGCTGCGGGCCAGTTCCCGATGAGCCTTTCAGACTTGAAGCCTGAAGAGCTGTCTCCCATGATGCAGCACTATGCCGAGATGAAGGCAAAGTGCCAGGATTCATTCCTTCTTTACAGACTCGGAGACTTCTATGAGATGTTCTTCGACGATGCTGTTAAGGCGGCAAAGATATTAGAGCTCGCTCTTACCAGGAGAGACTGCGGATCAGGTTACAGGGCGCCCATGTGCGGCATACCTTTCCACGCATATTCATCTTATGCCAATAAGCTCGTATCTTCCGGATACAAGGTCGCCATCTGTGAACAGTTAGAAGATCCTTCTGTTGCAACAGGCCTTGTAAAAAGAGGAATTATCAAGATCCTAACGCCCGGTACCATTACCGAATCAGGCGGCCTTGAAGACCGTAAGAATAACTTCCTCATGAGCATTTACTGCGTCGGTTCGCAGTTCGGTGTAGCCTGTGCGGATATCTCTACGGGCGATTTCGAAGCTACACAGCTGACTCTTGCCGACAATGGCGAGCACCTGATAAATCTCATCGGCAAATACTCTCCTTCGGAGATCATCTATAACTCGAATTTTGAATCAACACCCGAGATGCAGACGATAAGGACAGGCACTGACATTGCGCTTACACGCCGTAATGACAGGGACTTTTCCGAGAGCGTTTTCAAGAACAGCGGAGCTGCAGTTCAGGATGCAAAGCTCTTCACAAATCCTGAGATGATGTACTGCGCATGCGCTGCACTGATCCTTTATGCGGAAGAGACGCAGACAGACAAGGTCTCTTATCTTGATGTCGTTAGGTGCTACAAGATCTCTGATACGATGGAGCTTGATATCGCTACTCGTACGGGCTTGGAGCTTACTTCCACGATAAGGACTAAGCAGAAGAAGGGTTCTTTGCTCTGGGCTATCGACAGGACTAAGACATCCATGGGCGCAAGACTTTTAAGAAAATGGGTCGAAGAGCCGCTTATATCCGTAAAGGCAATCAACAGAAGGCTTGATGCCGTTGAAGAGGCCAAGGATAAATACATGGCGCGCCAGCAGATCATGGAAGGTCTTTCAGGTCTTTACGATATCGAGCGTCTCGCAGGCAAGGTGTCTCTCGGTACATGCAATGCCAGAGATATGCTTTCTCTCAGGAATTCCCTGCGCAAGATCCCGTTCGTAAGAGAAGGCCTCGAAGAGTTTTCGAAGGGCCTGTTCAAAGAGATAAAGATATCCATGGATCCTCTTACGGATATCGCCGACCTGCTCGAAAAGTCGATCAACGAGGATGCCCCCGTCACAGTTAAAGACGGAGACATCATTAAGCGCGGCTACAACGCTGAATGCGATGAACTTTACGACCTTGCTAAGAATGCCAAGGAATATATTCTCCAGCTCGAGAATAATGAGCGTGAGAGGACAGGCATAAAGACTCTGAAGATCGGCTATAACAAGGTTTTCGGTTACTTTATCGATATTCCGAGATCACAGTCTGACAAGGTTCCTGAAGAGTATGTAAGAAAGCAGACTCTCGTAAATAACGAGCGTTACATTACGCCTCAGATAAAGGAACTTGAAGATAAGATCGTAAGTGCTTCATCACGCCGTATTGCTCTGGAATATGAGCTTTTCACGGAAGTCAGAGAGAAGGTCTGCGCCGTATCTGACAAGCTCTTTAATACCGCAAGAGCAATCGCCCAGACTGACGTTATCACTTCGCTTGCTGAGCTTGCTGAAGTAGAGAATTACGTTAAGCCTGTGATCGACGATTCAGAGATCATCGATATCAAGGGTGGAAGGCATCCTGTCGTTGAGCAGATGATGAGATCTTCCCATGAGACATTCGTTCCTAACGATATTTCCATGGATGATGAGAAGAGACTCATGGTCCTCACAGGTCCTAACATGGCCGGTAAATCGACATTCATGAGACAGACGGCGCTGATTGTCCTTATGGCTCAGATCGGTTCATTCGTTCCTGCAAGAAGCGCGAAGATAGGTCTTGTAGATCACATCTTTACAAGGATCGGCGCGTCTGACGATATCTCCACCGGACAGTCGACGTTCATGGTCGAGATGAGGGAAGTATCCTACATCCTTAAGAATGCTACACGTAAGAGCCTTTTACTCCTCGACGAAGTAGGAAGAGGCACCAGCACATACGACGGCCTCTCGATCGCATGGGCTGTTATCGAATACATAATCGACCCCAATATCCTTTATGCGAGGACAATATTTGCAACGCATTACCATGAGCTCAATCAGCTTGAGCGCCTTAACCGCGGTGTGTATAACAACCACGTTGAAGTTAAGGAGGAAGGCGACAGCGTAACGTTCCTGCATAAGATCTCAGACGGCGGCACTTCCGACAGCTACGGTATTGAAGTAGCAAGGCTTGCAGGACTTCCGTCAGATGTCCTGAAACGTTCCAATTCGATACTGTCAGAACTTGAGAGGATCGGAAAGTTTAAGGTCAAGGGCAACCGCGAGACCTTGGGAAATGACGAGGAGCTCTCCAAAGATGTTATGCCGGGACAGGAATCATTCTTTAATCCTGATAATGTCGTCTACAGAAAAGAAGACAAGATCCGTCAGACATTAAGAGACATCGATCCTACAAGACTTACTCCTATCGAGGCCATGAACATCCTCTATGAACTGAAGCAGAAATGCGGGGAGGAAGACCTTGGGCAGGATTAATATACTTGATACAAAGACCGCCAATGCCATTAAGGCCGGCGAAGTAATTGAGCGTCCGGTATCCGTTGTTAAGGAACTTATCGATAACGCGATAGACAGCGGCGCGACCAGGGTAACTGTCGAATTTGCAGGTGGCGGAATCTCATTGATCCGCGTATCTGATGACGGCTGCGGTATGGACAGGGAAGATGCTGAGAAGGCATTTCTTATTCATGCGACATCCAAGCTTCATTCAATTGAAGATATCTATTCGCTCTCAACGATGGGCTTCAGAGGTGAGGCTCTGGCATCAATCGCCGCATGTTCCGATGTAACCCTTACAACCTGCTTAAAAGGCGAAAAGGCAGGAACAAAAGTCGTTTACGAAGACGGCTCTCTTAAAGGCGTATACGATGATTCCGAAGGCGTAGGAACCACTGTCGAAGTAAGAAATCTTTTTAAGAATCTTCCTGCAAGATATAAGTTCCTCAAGAAAGATTCCACTGAGGGAATGTACATTACGGGCCTTATCGAGAAGCTTGCGGTTATTGCGCCTGAGATCTCCATAAAGCTCATCAAGGATGGCACAACACTTTTTACCACACCGGGCAACGGCTCAGCTCTTGATGCCGTATATGCGGTTTACGGTAAGGAGACTGCTAAAGCTCTTGTGCCTGTAAGCTTCAAGTATGAAGGCGGCAGGATAGAAGGCTTTACAGGACTTACATCTTTTGTAAGAGGCAACAGAGGCCTTCAGGTTGTTTATGTAAACGGAAGACTGATCCACAGCAAGACCGTATCCGCCGCTATCGATGAGGCATACAAGAATGCGGTAATGAAGAATAAATTCCCTATATGCTTCCTCATGATCTACTGCGAGCCCGGAACGGTTGATGTTAACGTTCATCCGCAGAAATCTGAGGTCAAGTTCAGCAATGACGGCGATATCTTCAGACTCGTATATCACGGAATAAAAGATGCCCTTACAAAGAGCGGCGAAGCAGGCATGACCTTCAACGGTATCGCCGAAAAGGTTGAAGAGGAAGCAAATTCAGGAACACAGCTCCGCTATGATTTCTCTGCATCAGCAGCTGCACCCAAATCTGCTGCAAGACCTTCATCCGCGCCAGCAGCATCTCATAAACTGAATCCTCAGGGAAGTCCCGTGCAGGCTAACAAACTCCTGCAGATCTTATCTGAATTCAAGCCTGATATCGAAGCATTGAAAGAATCAACGGCCGAGCCTTCAGCAAAGCCCGAAGAGACTGTTGAAGAGCCTTTTGAGTCAGCACCTCCCGCACCTGCCATTATCGATGACGTTCAGGAGAACAGGACTCTTACAGATATTGACAGACTTGCGGCTGCAAGCTTTGTAGGCATTGTATTTTCGACGTATATCATTCTGCAGAATGAAGATGTCTGCTTTATCGTTGACCAGCACGCAGCTCACGAGCGTGTGCTTTATGAGGAATTCATGGTCAAGAAAAAGCCGGGTATCGCGCCTGCCGTAGAACAGGTCTTAACACCGCAGATCATTACGCTTTCGTGGGAAGATTACAGCTTCGTCGAAGATAATATCGAGAGGTTTAAGGAGAACGGTTTTGAGCTTGAGCTCTTAGGCGACAGACAGATCGCGGTAAGAACAGTTCCCCTCGGAAAAGCCGGAAAACAGTCGGAAGTCTTCAGTGCGATCCTTGTTGATCTTAAGCGTGAAGTGCCTTCCAAATCAGAGATATGGTACCAGCTTATCCAGACGACTGCCTGCAAGGCGGCAATAAAAGCAGGTGATAAGATCACCCCGCAGGAAGCCATGAAGCTCATCGAATCGCTCTCGAAGCTCGAAGATCCTTATCACTGCGCGCACGGAAGACCGACATTCTTTACGGTCTCCAAGAAAGATTTCGAGAAGAATTTTAAGAGAATAGTCTGATGGATACATCTTTCCCCATATTCGAAAAGTATTCATACATACCGATTATCGCAGGACCTACTGCGAGCGGTAAGAGTGCGCTGGCTTTAGAGATCTGCAGGAAAGCTTGCGGCGAACTTGTCTGCGCCGATTCGATGCAGATCTATAAATACCTTGATGTGGGAACAGCTAAAGATACAAAGGATGAGATAGGCGATGTCCCGCATTACATGACCGATATAATCGAACCCGGCGAAAATTTCTCTGTTTACGACTATGTAAGCACGGCGATCCCGATCATAAGGGATATTCTCACGAGGGGTAAACTGCCTGTAGTATGCGGCGGTACAGGTCAATATATATCGTCACTTCTTTACGGCCTTGATTACGGAACCGGCGATGAGGAAGCTGAAGCCGAAGCTACTTCAAAACTAACTGATGAGTTTGAGCAAAACGGCATAGATCCTTTGTATTCAAGACTTAAGGAAATAGATCCCGAAGCTGCAGATAAGATCGATCCGCAGAACACAAGACGTGTAATAAGAGCTCTTGCTGTTTATGACGCCCTGGGAATCACGTTCACAGAGAAGAATAAGCAGTCCAAAGTAAACGGACCTGAATTCCCGTTTAAGGTCTTCATGATCGACTGGGACAGGGAAGTGCTATATGACAGGATCAACAGAAGAGTCGGAATCATGATCGATAACGGCATTGTCGATGAAGCAAAAAAGCTTCTCGAAAATAACGTCGACAGAAAGTCGACATGTTGGCAGGCAATAGGCTATAAAGAGATGCTCAAATACCTTGAAGGTGAAGAGACTTTAGAGCAGGCCGCTGACAGGATCAGGATAGGCACGAGACATTATGCAAAAAGGCAGCTTACATGGCTCCGCAGCATGGGCGGAGATGTTACTCCGGTTAAGCCTGATGATCCTGAAATAAACGCAAAGATCGTACTGGATCTTTGCAGGAAAAAATAACGAAAAAAAAGTCTCTAAAACAATGAAAACAACTTCAAAAAAATATGGGGAAATCTCAGTGTTTTGAGATATCCCCAGTAAGTTTATTTTGAGTGAATAAAGTAAATTTCAAGTTTAGTCTCAATGTGTAAAATTTTGCATTTTTTGCTTGAAATCTGGCGCAGAGCAAGCATAATAAAAGTACAAAACTTAATACGGAGGGAGGTAGTTAATCAATTGTATATCTATGTAATCCAACTACCTTGCCAAGGATCCGGCAACCTTCCGTATTAAAGGGAATTGGTGAGTAATCATCATTCTCAGGGAAGAGATAAGGAATTCCGTTCTTTTTGCCAAATCTCTTAACGGTAGCTTCATCCTCAATCAAAGCAGCAATGATATCACCTTCATCACAGGTGTTCTGCTTACGCACAATAATCAGATCGCCATCAAGAATGTGAGCATTGATCATACTGTTACCACGGACCTTTAGCATAAAAGCTTCGGAATCCCCGATCAAAGACTTGCTGACAAGGAATGAGTCACTGTGATCTTCGTGAGCGTATATCGGAATACCTGCTGTGATCTTACCTACAACAGGAATCTTTCTGAACCCGGCCAATTCAGTAACGCTTGCTGCAGGTGAATAATCAGCAGAAGTATCTTCGGTACCTTGCTTAATTACTATAGCTCTTCTGAGTCCCGGTCTGTACTCGATCCTACCCTGGCTGTCCAGTTGTTTTAGATAAGTATGAACGGAGGATGTGGACTTAAGTCCGACACCTGCGCAGATATCACGCACAGAAGGGGAAATCTGTTTGTTATTGATATAGTCACAAATATAGTTGTAGACCCGTTCTATAGTCTTCTTGTCGTTAGTCTGCATAAGTGCCCTCCAAACATATTTTCTCTAATATTACCATTTCTGGCATTCATGTCAAACGTTTGTTCAGAAATGGCTGCTTTTCCAGAAAGGAGATCTAATGTCGAATAATAGATATAACAGAATAACAAGAGACGAAGCTATTGAGAATGCGACAACTTTCGAAGAGGCAAGAGCAATAATTGTATCCAGGCTTAATGACCTTCGCGGTGACCTTTCCGATAAGTCACCATTAGAAGATTCCATTGTTGCCGAGATATTCCGTGCCAGGGAGGATAAGAAGCAAAGTCTTATGGATCTTTATGCCGGATACTTCTCGCCTTGCAAAGTAACAGACACGGGTTTTATCCCGAAGGCACAGACTGATATGAATGAGCTGATGATCAATTTTTCAGAAGGATTTAAAACATTCATCCAGTCAATGGAGGAACAATATGTAAATACCATTATCAGAAGAAGACGTGCCACGATCCTTTTGAACAGGATGCTTACGATCAAAATGCCGTGTGCATTGATAATGTATCTTTATTACTATAAGCATCTCGATGCTCAAGAGGTCGAGGATCTCCTGTTCATAAGCAGGGCCACTTTCTACAGGCTGAAGTCCTATTCGATAAATGCTATTACAAAGCTGTATTATCCTTCCGATAAGAAGGATGGAGGCGATGACAGGGAAGAATCTATGGAAACTGCCTAACTATCGCACTTCTTACTTTTGACAAACAATGCTATAATCGCCCTTAAGGTAAATTCATATGGCATTGAATCAGGAAGACAGAAATACAGAATCAACATCATCAGCGAGCAATCTAAGCAGTTTAGTGCTTGATTTTCTCGGATGCGCTTACCGTGCAACGGTAAGGCTTATAAAGGGTCTGCCTTCAAGGTTCCTGGCTTTTGTTAAGCGCAAGATCAAGGAATACAGAAGCAGACCCAAGAGAAAAGATATCAGCCGTGTTTATGTTGTAGTCGGTTATACGACTAAAAAGCGCGTCGATGAGAAGTTCAATGCCGAGAGGCGCATGATGATCATCAGAAGAGGTCTTCTTGTACTTATATTCGTATTGATACTTCTGATCGCAGTAGACAGATTAACCGGAGCTATTAACTACGGAGAAGTATCCCAGATATTCGGAATCGAAGAGTGGGGGCAGGTAGTGGAGAACGATCCTTTTGCTGACAGAACAGCGGAAAGCTCAGCTCCGGTTGCATCTGATTCAGGTAATTCCTGACCAAATTGATAGGTAAATTAAGAAATGTTGACAAAATGAAAGTTTGCAAATGCGAACTTTCATTTTTTAATTGCCTATTGAAATCTCGAAAGTCTTGTAATACTATACATAACGATTGGTTTAAACTAGGTTGTTTTACCTAAGCTTTCAGTCTATAAAATGAAATTTTAGCCACGAGAACTTGCAAAATCTGTTCCGGGCAGAAGAAAGGTGGAAATCTTATGGATTACAAGATTGAGAATGAGTATCTTAACGATCTCATGCAGAAGGTTATGATCAGAAATGCAGGCGAGCCTGAGTTCTTCCAGGCAGTATATGA